>MDTG01289524.1_pt1 | contig 10274 bp, 4 predicted proteins | sample 811421 | NCBI WGS metagenome assembly MDTG01 (sample SAMN05326645, study PRJNA326480) | marine metagenome | isolation source: seawater | place: Pacific Ocean: South East | collected 2011
TAAAAAATGTTAGTATAAATAATTCAATAAATAATCAAATAAACATTTCAGCTGATATTGTATTGAACAATCCAAATAAGGTGAAAATAATTATAGATAATGTAAATCTTGATATTTACGCTGAAGATATAATTTTGGTAAATATTAATGAGAATCAATCTAGAGAGCTAAGTGAATCCTCTCAAACTACCGTCAATATTACTGGTGAAGTAAACTTAAAAAATTTAGAAGAATTCTTAAATAAAAAAGGTCTTGCAATTATTCTAGGTAATGATGATGTGAGCTTAAAATTTATTGGAAAAATAGAAGCAAAAGCTTACGGAATAAAAGATGAGATTAACATTGACTACTCAATCAATAGTGTTAAAGGACTTATTAATTAAATGTAGTTATTTGATTCATGTATTTTTTTAAGTCATCTAACTGATTTTTCCATTTTTGATCTGAAATATCTGCTATTTTTTTCATCTCTTTTTCATTTTGATTAATAAATGGAAATACTTCACCAAGCTTATAATAAACCATGGAATTTCTTTGGGAAAAAAAGTCAAGAAGAGTATGACACATTTCATTTTTAATACAAAATCTGTATTCTGAGATAATGAGAACACTATCTTCTTTAGACCCTTCTTTTATTGTGGAAAAAATTTCTTGACACTCATCCCCATAGTTATTATAATACTTATTGAATTGTTCTAAAGTAAAACCTAAGTCTAATATTTGAGATCTAAGTTTTTTATAATTATTACCAAATAACTTTAAGTTTTTTGTCAAAGATTTTCTTTTTGACAAACTATTCCTTTTAAAAATCAAATCAATTACTCTCTCGGCCATTTTTCTATAACCTGTTAATTTTCCTCCAGCTATAGTTATAACACCTTCTTTAGATATAAAAATCTCATCTTCCCTTGATACCTCCGAAACTTTTTTATTTCCATCTTTTACTAAGGGTCTTAACCCAACCCAGCTTGATTCTACATTTTCTAATTTTAATAAAACTGAAAAAGTCTTATTAACAGAATTAAGCAAATATTTAACTTCATCCCTCAACACTATTAAATTATCCTTTTCTTTATTGAACTCAGTGTCAGTTGTTCCAATATAAACCTTATCATCTCTTGGGATTGCAAAAATCATTCGTTTATCAATTGCATCAAAATATATTGACTGAGACAAATTAAAGTTTTCTTTTGATACTACAATATGGACACCCTTAGATAAAACTAATTTCTTTTCTTTATCACCTAAAACCTCATCTGTCCATGAACCAGAAGCGTTAATTATATTTTTAGCATATAATTCTAACATACTTCCGTCAAGTTGATCTATACACTTAACTCCTATAACCTTTCTGTTTTTATAAATAAAATCAATTGCTTTAATATAATTTATTGGTGAGGATCCTAATTCGTGAGATTTTTTTAATAGCTCTAGTGTTAGTCTACTATCATCAGTTCGATATTCAGAATAATATGCACTTCCTAAAATATTATTAGATTTTAGTAATGGTTCTTGAGAAAACGTATCATTTTTTGATAACATTTTATTTTTATCTTCTTTTCTAACATTAGCTAAATAATCATATATCATTAGAGCTATTCTAGTAGAAAGTTTATTTAGTTTTCCATTTTTAATTATAGGAAGAAGCATCTTTTCAGGTTTCACAAGATGAGGAGCAATATTACTTAGTATTGCCCTCTCATTACCTGTTTCGTTAACAAGTTTAAACTTAAATTGTTCAAGATACCTTAAGCCACCATGAATTAATTTTGTTGATTTGCTACTAGTCCCAGAAGCGAAATCATTCATTTCTATAAGGCAGGTATTAAGTCCTCTTGAAGATGCATCTAAACTAACTCCCGCACCTGTTATTCCACCTCCTATAACTAAAACGTCAAATATCTTATTTGAAATGATGCTTTTATATTCATCTCTTTTTCTAGAATCAAAAAAATTTATTTTTCTAGCCAATTGAAAGTTCTTTTAACAGCTTTTTTCCAACCACTGTAAATTTTAGTTCTTTTAGTTTTATCTATTTGGGGTGAAAAATTTTTATCAATCTTTTGTAAAGATTTTATTTTTTCCTCATCCCAAATACCACTATTAATTCCAGCTAGATAACCTGCACCCATCGCTGTGGTCTCAATAATATCTGGCCTCATAACTTTACAATCAAGGATATCAGATTGAAACTGCATTAGGTAATTGTTCATACATGCACCACCGTCAACCTTTAATGACGACAAATTAATATTAGAATCTTTCTGCATCACATCAATAATATCTCTAGTTTGATAAGCTAAAGACTCTAAGGTAGCTTTGATAATATGGTCTTTCCCTGTGTCTCTAGTTAATCCAAAAATCGCACCTCTTGAATACATATCCCAGTATGGAGCTCCAAGTCCAGCAAATGCAGGAACAACATAGATATCTTTAAGATCATCAAGAGATTTTGCAATATCTTCAGTTTCATTTGCATTTTTTATTAATCCTAATGAATCTCTTAACCATTGTATCGCAGCACCTGCAATAAAAACACTTCCTTCTAGAGCGTAAGTGATTTTATTATCAGAAGAACACGCAATTGTTGTTATTAATCCGTTTTCAGATAACTTTAGATTATTTCCAGTATTCATTAATAGAAAACAACCTGTACCGTATGTATTTTTTACCATTCCATCTTCAAAGCAAGCTTGACCAAATAAAGCAGATTGTTGATCTCCAGCTACCCCATTAATTGGAATTTCAATACCCTTAAAATTAAATGTTCCAAAGTTTGATGAAGACATTTGAACTTTTGGAAGAATAGTACTAGGTATTCCTAAATAATTAAGAATTTTATCATCCCATCTCAGCTCTTTTATATTATATATCATTGTTCTTGAAGCATTTGTTTGGTCTGTAACATGACTTTTAAAAGAGGTTAAATTATAAATAAGCCACGAATCAATTGTTCCACAAAGAACATTATTCTGTTTTATTTTAGATTTTACACCTTCTACATTATCCATTATCCATTTAATCTTTGTGCCTGAAAAATAAGAGTCGATAACTAGACCAGTATTCTTTTTAACATAAGTTTCAAGGCCATCTTCTTTCATTTTTTGACATATGTCAGAAGTCCTCTTATCCTGCCATACTATGGCATTATATAAGGGCTTACCTGTTCTTCTATCCCATAATAAAACTGTCTCTCTCTGGTTAGTTATTCCTAAACTGATTATATCTGATGCATTAACATTATTTTCAGTTAATAACTGATTAAAGACCTCTAACTGAGTCTCTAAAATTTCTATTGGATCATGTTCTACCCATCCTTGTTTAGGAAAAATTTGATTAAATTCTTTTTGTTTTATACTAATTAAATTTCCTTCAGAATCAATAAGTATAGCTCTTGAGCTTGTAGTTCCTTGATCTAATGCAACTATATACTTCATATCTATTTTTTTGAAATTAAATTATTTGTTAATTTAAGATTTTGGACAACGTAATCACCAACCTTCTCTCCCTGCTCTATTCCATAAGAAATTGCAGGCATATAATGAATCCCTCCATATATTCTGCTCATTGCTGCTTCTTCCGACGCATGGAAAAATGATCTAAAGTTTCTACTTGGTAAACCATATGCCTCTTCTGTTGTGTCGAGAAACTCAAAATCATCTCCTAAAATATGGGTAAGTATATGAGCAGCTGATCTTGAGATAACAGAATGCCCTGAAGTATATTCTGGAAAGGGAGGAGTCTGTAGAAATGGGATCCAGTCATCGTCTAGGTATTTATTAATAACAGTTTCAGGTCGAATCAATATACTTCTCCATTTCTCATCCCAACAAATTATAAAAGCATCAAATAAACCAATTGAAACCATTGTATATGTGTAAATTGTTTCCATAAGGTTAAGATCTGCCTTTTTTGATACAATCTTAGTTATACCAACCCAGTGTCCTCCTGGTGTAATTTTTTTTGTTGCAAACATTGCATGTCCTTTATGATGAGAAACATAAGGATTGCAGTCCCAAAAACTAGCCATATTTTTTTGCTCCTCAGTAAGGTTATTTCCTATTTCATAAACTTCTAATAAATCCTTGTAAAACTTAGAGTTTTTTTCTAAACTAAATTCTGGAGGTGGTTCGATTATAAACTGATTTGATGAATCTACAACAAGCGTTCTTATTTTATTCCAATGAGGTTCAATACCTTCCATATAATCTGGAGGAGTTGGTTTCCAAGACTCATTATTATCTCTTTGAATTGTATACTTAGGAAAGGACCTAGTCTGTTTATAATTGTCTTCATCATACCACTTCTTTATATGATTAGCCACTTCAAGACCATATTCCTTAGACCTATTTATTATATCTTTAGGAACACCTTTTTCTTGAAATTCATTTAATAATTCTTCTTGAAAAGAATTAATTTTATTTTCAGAAAAAATAAGGTCTTTACCAACTGTTATAAAAGCATAAATGCTAGCAATTGGAAATGAATATTCTTTGTTAAAATCTGGCTTTGGAATGGAATTTAATCCGTTTAATTTACCTGATAAGCTCTCATAATTAGGGTAATCATTTATTAAAACTTCATAGGCAGCTACACTTGGATATACATAAATCCTAGATGCAACAGGAGGTGAAAAAATGTCATATACAATTATATCAGTAAGTTTCTGCATGGATCTATGAAAAAGATCAGGATCATTATAAAAGTCTATGTTATTCTTGTATTTTTCATACGATGAACATGAAATAAAAAACTGAAAAAAAAATATTAAAAAAAGGCTTTTACTTTTCATTTACTAAACTTATTATAGAGATATTTTCATCATTTTTTCCAATAACAAATTTAGATTTATTTTTATCTAATGGCAAAACTTTACTTACATCACCTCTTATTTTAAGACCTGATGTAGATTGGTTGATATAACTAAAATTACCATTTCCTTCTCCTTTTAAAAGTACTCCAAAATTAGAATCAAATGAACCAAAAAAAGGTGAGACATTTGAGTTATTTCCTACTAATAGCAAATCTTTATTTCCATCCTCATTATAATCTAATACCTGAATATCTCTAATTGGTGATACTTGAGCCAATAAAGGTAATTCTATGACTTCAAAATTATCTCCATAATTTATTAGAACCATAGAACTGAAATTGTTTACTGATAACTTTTGACTAATTGATAGAGATTCTTCAGAGAAGATCTCTCTAACATCTAATCCTGCAAAATCTTTATAATAGAAAAAGTCTCTGTTCAAGTAATTCAGTTGTTTTGATAATTCATCTTTATTAGCAATAGGATATTCTTTTGATTTTTTTTGGTATGTAATAATATGTTCCAACCTAGAGTTATTGTCAAAATCATCAATATACATAGAGACTTCAGCTTCTTTAGATGGTTTAAGTTTAGAGTTTTTTCCAAGGTTGCCAGCAATAATATCCATCTTACCATCATTATTTAAATCAGCAGTTTCAATAGAAAACCACCAACCTTTTAATGAATTTCCAACAAATGAAGAATCAATAATAAGTTCTCCGTTTTTATTATTAAAAATATTGATACTATTCCAATCACCACAAGTAATTAAATCTTTAGTTCCATCACCATTCATATCATCCCATTTAGCATCCGTAATCATCCCCAAGTCATTAAAAATTTTATCAATTTTAAAATTTCCTATACCATCATTTTTTAATAAATAACTTTTAGGAGAGATCCCATATTCACCAGGGATAACTCTGCCTCCAACAAATAAGTCTTGGTCACCATCATTATCATAGTCATAGTTTTTAACAACAGAATTATGTTGATTAACCTCAATGAATTTATTATTTTTTTCAAAAATTCCATCATTATTAAAATACATCCTATCCTTTACACTATTAGAGTTTACTGAAAATTCATTACCAGCACTAACGACATATAAATCTAAATCTCCATCATTATCAGCATCAAAAAATAGAGCATCTACATCTTCAGAGAGAGAATCTTTCTCTATATTAAATTGTTGGTTTAACTTATAATTTCCTGATTTATTTCCAAGGAAAAGTTTTGATACTTGGAAAGAAGGAGATCCTATGAATATATCTAGAAACTGGTCATTATTTATATCTCCTACTGCTATCGCAGGACCTTCTTTAGAGATCATGAAAGGTATTAAGGCTTCTCTATTAAAATCATTAAATACATTTTCTTTATGCCTGTATTTAATTAAATTTTTATTTGATAAGTCATAAAATATAATAGAGTTCTTCTCATTAATATAAAATAATTTATTTGCATTCTCTTCGAAGAGTGTAATAGTTTGATTTACATATACTGAATATAATTTTTGCGATTTTTTTGAGGGCCACACCACCTCTAAAGAGTCTATTATCGAAGATTTACCTAACCCAAAATTTAATCCAGAAGATTTACTTGACATAAACCCCCTATTCAAAAAGTTTTCCTTATAAATTATCTTTTCTTTAAGCCATAGAGTAACCTTGGCACCAATACCATTAAGGTTAAATTTTTCTCCGTCGAACTCTATATTCAAATAATTACCTAGGTTATTATCTCTAGAATTATTTTTGTAAATAAATGAGTAGTCATTTATATTATTAACTACTAAATCTTGATCTCCATCGTTATCAAAATCATCATATGTAGCTCCATTAGAATATCCTTTATAATCTAATCCCCAATCTTTTGAAACATCCTTAAATTCTAAATCTGATAAGTTTTTGAATGCATAGTTTGAAACTTTTCCATCAGGCATCTCATTCAAAAGATCTTTATTATTTAAGTCAGGGTTTTGAACAAGACCACTAATAATTTTCTCATTAGATAAAAAATTTATATAATCCATATCATTTGGTCTTTTTACAATTCCATTTGATATATATATATCTACATTACCATCAACATCAAAATCTTCCATTAAAGTTGACCAACTCCAGTCAGTAGCATGAATACCTAATAATTGAGAGACTTCAGAAAATGAATTATTACCATTATTTAGCTGTAAAGTATTTCTAGTAAATTGTTTATTAAATCCAAAACCAAGTTTTAGTTTATAAATTTCAAATGAATCATCTCCAGCAGAACTTTTTAATACCTTTTCATCTTCTGGAAGCATGTCAAGAACAAAAATATCAGGGTATAAATCATTATTGATATCTGATATATCATTTCCCATTGAAAACCTAGATGTATAATTAATATTTTTTTCTAACTCCTCTGAAAATGTTCCATCACAATTATTAATATATAAATAATCATTTTCTCTAAAATCATTTGATACATATATATCATCACATCCATCACGATTAATATCACTTATTGAGATTCCTAAGCCATAGCCTATATTACTTCCTAATATCCCAGATTCATCAGAGACATCTATAAAAATATTATTACCATCACTTATCTCATTTCTATAAAGTTTATCTCCAGACTTTTCATTTCTTTCATATCTAAGTTTTGAACTACCATAACTTCTTTCGGTATGAACAGAATGATTAAGTAAATAAACATCCAAATCTCCGTCAGAATCATAATCAAAAAAAGCTGAATGAGTAGAAAACCCTTCAAAATCAAGCCCGTATTCTTTCGCACTTTCAGTAAAGGTTAGATCTCCATTATTTATAAATAATTCATTCTTACCTCTAATGTTTTTATAACCCCCTAATCTATTCTGGTAGATATCAAGGTACCCATCTCCATTTATATCTACCATACTAACACCTGTTTTCCACTCACCTAATGACTCTATTCCTGCACTTTTAGAGATATCTTCAAATTTAAAATTTCCTTTATTTAAGTATAACTTGTTTTCTCCCTGATTTGAAACAAAATAAACATCTAATAAACCATCATTATTAACATCACCTGTGGCTACTCCCCCTCCATTATAAAAATATAAATACTCAATAAGGTTAAATTTTTCATTCTCAACAAGCTGATTTTTAAAATAAATACTGGACTCATTAGGAGAAAATCTATAAAACAGTTTTTCGTTCTTATCACAAGAATATAATAGAGCAGATAATATTAATAATAATGAGAATTGAATTTTCATTTAATAAGAGTATGTTTGAAGAGTATCATTATTATTCAAAACTAATAATAAGTTTTTATCATCAATACTATTAATTTTTGAAAAATCTCTTACTTGCCCCTTGAATAATAAACCTGACTTTAATGAAGATAAAGGATTAAACTTTAAATCCTTTGCCCCTAAAAACAACTGACCGTAATTTGCATCATATCTTCCTACTTCAGGCTTAACATCGTATAAATTACCCCCTAAAATTATGTCTTTAAAACCGTCTTGATTGACATCCTCAATTTCTATGGCATGGACTGTTGAGAACTGAGATTGGATTGGAAGTTCTACAGAATTAAAATCACCTCTATTATTAATAAATAAGGAGGTCTTTAGATTATAGATATAATTAATTTGACTGGATTTAATTTTTGACAATGGAAAAATATCATTTACAGTTTGATTTTTATAACTATTGTATTTAAGGTATTTCTTTTTGAGAGTTGGCATCTGCATAACTAAATCATGTCTTAGTGATAATGTGTAAGAGCTATCACCATTATATTGAAAAATAACCTGTTCTATACTATTATTATCATCAAAATCATTTACGTACATCGAAATTGGTTTAGTTAAACTTGCTCTAAACCTTGAGTTATTGCCATGATTTCCAACAATAAAATCATCAAATCCATCATCATTTATATCTTGAACTTCTATTGTGTTCCACCACCCATTAGTATTATCCAAGTTATTAATTTTCTTAATTTTAAAAACCCCATTATTATTTTCTAATAATTTAATTGGCATCCAGTGACCAACTACTAATAAATCACTATCCCCATCATTTTCGTAATCAATAAAACTAGCATCTGTTATCATTCCTATTTTATTAAGTTCAGGAGCAATAGAATCTGTTACATTAATAAAATTACCTTCTCCATCATTCTCAAGAATATATCCGTTAGAGGGAAGACCATATTTCTGAGGTATAAGTCTTGTTCCTACAAATAAGTCTTGGTCTCCATCTTTATCAATATCAATATTTTTAACAACAGAAGAACTTTCAAATAAACCAGCTGGAAGAATTTGTTCTGATTTAATGAAAAAATTCTTTTTATTAAAATACAGTCTATCTCTAAGTTCAGTTGAATAGACTGAAAATTCATTACCTCCACTGGTAACATATAGGTCGAGAAAACCATCAGAATTTGCATCAAAAAATACACAATCTGTATCTTCTGATCCTTTATCTTGAGTTAACAGTGGCATGTTATACTTAATAAATTTTGAATTATTATATAAATACATACTACCTGGAGATCCTTTTGCTCCACCTATATAGAGATCATTAAATCCATCATTATTTATATCTCCTTCACAAATGCACGACCCTTCGGATGAAGACATATGAAAAAGTAATCTGTCACGATCAAAATCTACGAAATTATTTTCTTTATGGACATGGTTTATATATTGATTGGATAGATCACTAAAAACTTTTTTATCATTTTCAATGTTTATTGAAGAGAGTAAACTTTCATCATTAATATTAATAGAGGTAAGAGTATCTTTTAAGATATTATATTTTTTTGAGTAAGATCCATCATGCCATCTTATCAATAAAGAATCAACATTAATATTATCTCCAATACCAAAAATTAAATTATTATCAACAGTAGACTGAAAACCACGGATTGGCATTTGCTCTAAATAATATTTAGATTTTCCTGAATAAAGGGTGACTGATGAGCCAATTGCATTAACATTATTTTCATTACCAACTAACTTTATTTTCACATAACTATTTTTAGGATATAAAATATCTGTATTATTTCTGTAAACAAATGCTTTCATGTTTACATTATTTACTATCAAATCATAATCTCCGTCATTATCAAGATCTCCATATGCCGAGCCATTAGAAAAACTAGGTTTACTTAGACCAAGCACCTCAGTTTTATTTTTAAAGTCAAGATCTCCACGATTCTCAAAAGCATAATTAGAGACAGGAACACTCGGTATAAAATCAATTAGCTTCTGAAAGTCTACACTTCCTGGGGAAGCAATCTGATTAATTACCTCATCCTGAGTTACATATTGTAAAAAATCTTGGTCAGTTAAATCTTGATAAATTCCATTTGCAACAAAAATATCCTTATTACCATCATTCTGAAAATCAAACATTAGTGCACCCCAACTCCAATCCGTTGCCTCTACTCCAGCTAATCTACCTATCTCACTAAA
>MDTG01399711.1_pt1 | contig 10274 bp, 10 predicted proteins | sample 811421 | NCBI WGS metagenome assembly MDTG01 (sample SAMN05326645, study PRJNA326480) | marine metagenome | isolation source: seawater | place: Pacific Ocean: South East | collected 2011
TATTATTAATGAATCTCAAGGATATTCACTAAATTTTATAGCTATAAAATTTAGTGAATATCCTTGAGATTCATTAATAATAATTTCGCTTATTCCATCAATTTTCTGAATTATTTCTCTAATCCTTTCGGCTTCTGGCAAATCACTAAATTCTCTAACTTTTAATGTAATCCGCTCACCTCCAAGTTTATTCTTTAATTCGGAAGGATTACCTTGATCTATAATTTTCCCATCATTGATAATTAAAACTTGATCAGCCAATTTATCAATTTCATCGAGATAATGACTACTTAATATTATTGTCATCCCCTCCTTTTTAAGATTATCTAATAATTCCCAAATAATATTTCTACTTTCTATATCTAGACCAACTGTAGGTTCATCAAGTATCAAAACTTTTGGTAAATGTAAAAGACCTGCTGCTAAATCAATTCTTCTTTTCATTCCTCCTGAATAGGTACCACATTTCCTATCAATCCAATTTTTCATATCTAGCTTTTCTATTAGAGAGTCAATTCTTTTTAATTTCTCAGATTTATTTATATGGTAAAGATCTGATTGAAAATCTAATAATTCTCTACCAGTTAATATTTTATCAAGTGATATTTCTTGAGCTACATATCCAATCAATTCTCTGATTTTCCTAGGATTTGAAAGAATATTAATATTATTGATGGTAATTATCCCTTCATCAGGTGAAATTAAAGTAGCTAAAGTCCTTAATAAGGTTGTTTTTCCAGCACCATTAGGACCTAAAATTCCAAATAGACTTCCTTCTTTAATATCCATACTAATCTGATCAAGAGCTTTAATATCTGCATATGATTTTGTAAGGTTTTTAATTTGAATTAAGTTCATCAACTTCAATTTTCTATAAATTTATATCAGAAATTTATTAAATTATGCAATTGTGAAAAAATTAATGAAGCAATTTCTAATGTCTGTTCTTCAAATTGAACGGAGAGACTTGTTCTAGCTAATAACAATAAAAGACAAATTCCGAACATATAAAGAATTGACCACCTAAATAATCCTTTGGCTTGTGTTAAATCGTCAGGCGAATCTTTTAATCTAGAAATTAATTGTAATAACCTTGCATTAAATGGTATAACCATTATTTCATAAAGGAGACCACCTTCTGGCAAAGCAAAAACCCCTAAAATACTCATAAAGACTGTAGCCAAACCATATTTAGAAATTGCATTTACAGTAAATGCTGATCCCTTTACTGATGGGAGCATTGGTATACCAACAGAAGCATAATCATCTTTTAATAAAATTGCTAGTGCCCAAAAATGTGCTGGGGTCCAGAGCATTACCAAACCAAAAAGCCACCATCCACTTAAACCTACATGGCCTGTTGCCGCAGAGGCTCCCACCAATGGAGGAATAGCTCCGGCTACTCCTCCAATGACAATGTTTTGAGTCGTTCTTGGCTTCAAAACAATTGTATAAAGCAACACGTAACTACATAAACCAAGAAGTGTAAGCCCCGCCGCCAAATAATTCACTCCGCTTACAAGCAGCATAGCTGCAGCTAAAGTACATGAAATTGCCCCCCAGAAAACAGTATTAAACGATAATTTCCCTGCCGGTAAAGCTCTATTACTTGTTCTCTTCATTCTCTTATCTAAATCCATTTCCCATAAACAATTTAATGCTCCTGCAGCTGCAGCTGCTAAGGCGCCTCCTCCTAAAGTGCAAACAAGTTTAGGTGATGATAAAGGCCACTCATCACTTAATGCCATGCCTCCCAATGTGGTAGCTAAAAGTAAGGGTATTAATCTTGGTTTTGCAACCTCTAACCATGGAGGAAGTTTTATTTTCTTTCTAGAGGGGACAACTTCATCTCTAATAGATGATTGAATACTCATATTTTCTAAGTTACTTTTCATGAGTTAAAACTAAAAATCACATCATTATCATTAGTTGAATTAAACAAGGTATTTTCTTCAGAATTCCTAAACATCAATGCAGCTAAAGTAGAAACTAATAATGAAGCAACTATTTGATGACTTACAATTAAAATAGGCAAATTTAGGTTTGTTTTTAAACTTAAAATACCTAAAGTAATTTGTAGAATTAATAGCAAGAAAGCTGATACAAGAAATTTCCAATTTGATTTAAATAAATTAAACCTAAAAAAGGATACTAAAAGTATTGAAATTATTGAGAAAAACACTGGCAAAGCAAATAGCTTATGCGAATCTAGAACAAAACAATTTTGGTTAAATGATAAACACAAATGAGCCGACCATGTAGAAGATAGTCTTACACCAATAACTGATTGTATTAAGGTTAACGATAAAGGTATTGCTAATAAAAATTTCCACCAAATCCTATTATTATCTATTTCTCTATTTAATAATTTCTGATTTACCCAAATAATAGTAATTAGCAACATAAAGGCTATTAGTAAATGACTCATAACAGTTATCGATGAAAGCATATTAATAACAGTCAAAGCTCCTAAAGTTCCTTGCAAAATGATCAAAAAAACTAAAAAAGAATATATTTTTGGTAGCCAATTAGGTAAAAATTTCCTCCAAATAAAAGATAAAACAAATTGAATAAGAATTAAAACCCCAACAATAAATGCATCTAATCTATGAAACCATTCAAGAAAAACTCTCGTATTCATATGAGTTAAAGGCAAAAATGTTCCGTAACATAATGGCCAATCCGGACATGCTAAGCCTGCCTCCATAACTCTAGTGGCACTACCAATAGCAATTAATGCAATTATGGCCAGTACACTATGATGACCTAGCTTCAGCAAAGATGATTTATATTTTGATTGATTAAATTCGAACTGATTCAAGAAATTAAAATTCCTTTTTTTGCATAATAATTTAGTTTGAATCAACAAACATTAATAAAAACTGAATGTTTTTATTTACACAATTTCTGAGCAATTAATTACACTTTCCTGACAAACAATCATAAAAAAGTAGTTCTAAATACAGAAAATACTTTTAAATTATTAAGAAGTTGTGAATTTATAAAATATTCCTTAAACAACTAATGCAAAAAACTTAAAAGGTAATATCTTAAAAATATAAAGTTACGTATTCAATTGTTAAATAAATCTTATTATTTAATACTTATTATTTCAGCTATTTTTGTAGTTTCTTTTTGGTTAGGGTTTAATGTAAATTTGCTTCCTGAAGCAGCAAGTATCAATGCTCCAATATATGATGAGCTATTTAAAATTTTATTTATTATTGGATTAATACTATTTTTAGGTATTACTCTTTTAGTTATATATAGTTTATTTAAATTTAGAAAAAAAGAAGGTCAGTATGGAGATGGTATAGCACTCGAAGGAAATCTAAATTTAGAAATTATTTGGACAATTATTCCATCATTAATAGTTTTAATTGTGGGTATATATAGTTATAACATTTATGATCGAATGGGAGGTATGAATGAATTAAATCATCATCATGGAATAGAAGATTCTAATTCAGAGAAAATTTGGGCCGGGATCAGCAAAAATAACAAAAATCCAGAATTCAACAATACAAATATAGAGGTTTCTGCGATGCAATTTGCATTCTTATTTAATTACCCTGAAAGAGAATTTATTTCTGGAGAACTACATGTTCCAGTTGATAAAGAAATATCATTAAAAATGGAATCAAAAGATGTTATTCATGCTTTCTGGATTCCTGAATTTAGAATAAAGCAAGATATTATTCCTGGACAGCCAACAATTTTAAACTTTACACCCACCAAAAAGGGGAAATATCCTATTATTTGCGCTGAATTATGTGGCCCATACCATGGAGGCATGAGATCTTCAATAATTGTTGAAGATTCCGATGATTATCAAGAATGGTTGAATCAAAATAATAAAACAAAAATTTAATATGACAATTTTAATCGATAAAAAAGAAGAAGCAGTTAGAGGACTTCAGCCCAAAGGTGTTTTAAGATACTTTAGTTTTAGTCTTGATCACAAAGTAATCGGCATTCAATATTTAGTTTGTGGATTTATTTTTTATTTAATTGGAGGCTCTCTTGCAAGTGCCATAAGAATTGAGCTAACAAGTCCGATCTCAGATTTTATGCCCAGAGATGTTTACAATCAAGTACTAACTCTACATGGAACAATAATGATTTTTCTTTGGATTGTTCCTGTTGTAAACGGTGCTTTTGGAAATTATTTAATACCTTTTTATGTAGGTGCAAGAGATATGGCTTTTCCAAGATTAAATGCTGTTGCTTTTTGGTTAATACCACCATCAGGGTTAATGCTGATAACAAGTTATTTTGTTGAAGGTGCTGCTCAATCTGGCTGGACAGCATATCCGCCTTTGAGTATAACCACGCCGCAATCTGGTCAGATCATTTGGATTTTAAGCATTTTATTATTAGGGGGAAGTTCTATTTTTGGTGGAATAAATTTCATAGCGACAATTCTAAAGTTAAGAAGGCCTGGGTTAAAACTTATGCAATTACCAATGTATTGTTGGGCAATGCTTGGAACTAGTATTCTAGTTGTTTTATCAACTCCCGTTTTGGCGGGAACTCTAATTTTATTAAGTTTCGATATCGTTGCACATACTGGTTTTTTTAATCCAGTGCTCGGAGGGAATGTAGTAGTTTATCAACATTTATTCTGGTTTTACTCACATCCTGCCGTTTACATTATGGTTCTACCTGCATTTGGTTTAGTAAGCGAAATTCTACCAATACATTGCAGGAAACCTCTATTTGGTTATACCACTATGGTTTTCTCCATTATGGGAATAGTTGTACTTGGTTTAGTTGTTTGGGCTCATCATATGTTTACAAGTGGTACTCCACCTTGGATGAGATTGTTTTTTACAATAGCCACTGCATTTATTGCAGTACCTACTGGAATAAAATTTTTCAACTGGGTCGCCACAATGTGGGGAGGGAGAATTTCAATAAATAGCGCGATGTTATTTTCCTGCGGATTTATTATTAATTTTGTATTTGGGGGAATTACTGGCGTTGCTCTTGCTCAAGTTCCATTTGATATTCATGTTCATGATACCTATTTTGTTGTTGCCCATTTTCATTACATTGTTTATGGTGGCTCTGTTTTCGTTATATTTTCATCAATTTATCATTGGTATCCAAAAGTAGTAGGGAGGCTTTTAAATGAAAAATTAGGTTTATTGCATTTTTCTTTAACATTTATTGGATTTAATTTATGTTTTGCTCCTCAGCATTGGCTCGGCTTGAATGGAATGCCTAGAAGAGTTGCTGAATATGATCCTCAATTTCAATTCGTAAATCAAATCAGTAGCATTGGGGCACTACTTATGGCTATAAGCACAATTCCTTTTTTGATTAATATTATTATTAGTTTCAAGAAAGGTAAAGTTGCTGGAAGTAATCCATGGAATGCTCTTACCCCCGAATGGTTAACAACTTCTCCTCCCCCCGTAGAAAATTGGAAAGGAGAAGCTCCATTGGTAACTGAACCTTATGGCTATGGAAATATTGATGAGAAAATTAAAATCTAAATTAATGTCATGACAACTCTTAATAGTTCTGATCAAATAAAAAATAAAGATAGTGATCTAATTAATCATCATGAAGACTTAAGAATGTTTGGTCTCATAATTTTCTTAATTGCAGATGGAATGACTTTTGCAGGATTTTTTGCTGCTTATTTAACTTATAAAGCAGTAAATCCTTTGCCTGAAGGAGCATTATATGAACTTGAATTAGCTATTCCAACTCTAAATACAATTCTATTGCTTATAAGTAGCGCTACCTTTCATAAGGCAGGAAAAGCTCTAATCAATCGAAATAATAAAACCACACAAAAGTGGCTTCTAATAACCGCATTCCTAGGAATTACTTTTTTAGGATGTCAACTTTACGAATACTTTAGCTTGCCTTTTAGTCTTACGGACAATTTATTTGCAAGTATTTTTTACGCCTTAACAGGTTTTCATGGATTGCATGTAACTCTTGGTACGTTAATGATTCTTATAATTTCATGGCAAACAAGAATTAATGGAGGAAGAGTTACCCATAAGAATATGTATCCTTTAGAAGCCGTTGAATTATATTGGCATTTTGTTGATGGTATTTGGGTTATTTTGTTTATTATTCTTTATCTTTATTAGAAAATTATTATTTTTTTTATTAAATTTAATTGCCACAATTCTGATTTTTAGCAACAATATTAATATTCAATTTATAAAATAATGCTTGTTGGAAAAGCACTACTTGAAAAATCCAAACTATTAAGTACTAAATCTGAAGAAGAAATAGCTAGAGGATGTGGCTACATTAGTTCGAGTGGGAGAGTCTTAAGGAAAAATTTTTATAAAGCTTATATTGAAGCCAAGTATGGAAAAACTGCAAAAAGGAATGGGACAACCAGAATAGGTAATAGGGCGGCAAGAGGAAGACAAGCAGAATTTAAAACCAAAGTTCATGGCAACGGAAATTTATTAATAGGGCATGCTTATACGAAAAAACTCGGATTGATTCCTGGCCAAGAATTTAAAATAAATATAAAAAAAGATTCAAAAATAATTCATCTTATTCCAATTAAATAAGATTACTTTCCCCACCCATTTTCTTTAAGCCAAGTAAGATTGATAATCTCTTTTGAGGTATTATTATTTTCATTTTCAAAGAGAAGTCTTTCTACATATTTAACAAGCGTATCTGCCTCAAGATTGACATCTTGTCCTATTGAAAGAAACTTTAAATTTGTGTTATTCCATGTATGTGGGATGATAGCTATTTTAAAAATTTCGCCATTATTTTTCTCCTTCGCAATAGTAAGACTAATTCCATTAATGCAAATACTACCTTTTTCAACTATGTATTTTGAAAAGGTCTTAATTTTCCATTTTACTGATAATATCCATGAATTATCTAATTTTTCTATATCTACTACCTCTCCAAGACCATCAATATGTCCACTAACAATATGTCCCCCTAATCTATCGGAAAGTCTCAAAGCCGGCTCTAAATTTACAATTGAATTCAACTTGGATTTATCTCCTAGAGTAGTTTTATCCATAGTCTCTTCACTTATATCAACTATAAAACTGTTTTGAAAAAAGTTTTTAACCGTTAAACAAATACCATCAACGGCAATACTATCTCCAATATTAATATCAAACAAATTATCACAGATTTCAATTATGAAGGCATTATTTTCTTTTTTAAGTCTTCCAGTTGCTTGAATTATTCCAGTAAACATAAATATCTAGGTAAATCTTTTAAAAATTAATAATATCATTTACTTTAAACAATAAATGATTATAAATGTATTAAGGGATATTTATAAATGTTAAATAACTAAAAAGTGATTATTAATTCCCAAAAAAGATCATTTGGTATTGGTTCTAAAGTAAGTTTATTTACTCTTGGAACAATGCGTGCACTAGATGATCCAAGACATATGTGCAATATGATTAAGAATGCGCACTATGCCGGTATTAATCATCTTGAGACAGCTCAATCTTATGGTAATTCAGAAGCTTTTATAGGCGAAGCAATTGATCTATTAGATAAGGTGGATAATATCTCTAAAAGAGAATGGGTAATTACAACTAAAGTTTTACCAAAAAAGAATTTTAGAGAATTAAGAGAGGATTTCTTTAATTCTCTAAATAATTTAAAACTTGAAAGAATAAATAACCTTGCTATACATGGAATCAATCTGCCAGAACATCTCGAGTGGGTTCTTGAAGGAGAAGGACATAAATTTATTATGTGGCTATTAAACCAAAATCTTATAGATCAAATTGGTTTTAGTTCACATGGAGATTTTCAATTAATTAATCATGCAATAAATTCTGGTATTTTCAATTTTTGTAGCTTACATTTACATTTATTTGATCAATCAAAATTCCCTTTAGCGAGAAAAGCGATAAAAAAGAATATGGGAGTAATGGCAATTTCACCTGCTGATAAAGGAGGCAAACTTTTCCTACCAAGCGATATTTTAAAAGAAGCTTCAAGGCCATTTCACCCTTTAGAACTAGCTTATAGATTCCTGTTATCAGAAGGAATATCTACATTATCGTTAGGAGCCAGCAAACCCGATGATTTTAATTTGCCAATTAAGCTAGCCAACGCAAGCCATAAGCTATCGCAATTAGAAAATGAAGTGATTGCAAATATAGAAATTGAAGCAAATAAAAGATTAGGAGAAACTAAATGTGAACAATGTAGAGCTTGTCTTCCATGTCCTAACGAAGTTCCTATACCAGAAATACTACGATTAAGAAATATATATATTGGAAATGGTCAAAAAGAATTTGCTAGAGAAAGATATAACTTAATTGGACGAGCAGGTCATTGGTGGGAAACAAAAAATGCTAATGATTGCTTGGGTTGCAATTTTTGTGTACCAAAATGTCCAAATAATTTAGATATCCCTGCACTTTTAAAGCAAACTCATGAATTACTTGTAGATAAACCTAAAAGAAGATTATGGGGCTAATGAGTTTTTCCAAAGTTTTTGTAATCCAATTTTCTCAGATTCATCGAGAGTTTTAAAAGACCAACTATTATCTAAACATTCTTCAGAAGGGCCTCCAAAATATGAATTTTCGTTATTAATTAATCTTAATTCGGTTTCAATATTTTTATCAACAAAAGGTAAATACCATCCTTCTCTGATTAAATTCTTGATATTTCTTTTATTTAGTAATGTATCTAACCAATCTAATACTTTTTGTTGATCTAAATTATTTTTTATTAAAAGAAAATTCCACATTAATGGGACCCCTTGATTAGGGAAAACGACTGAAAGTCTAGTATCGAATTTTAGATATTTTATACAATTAGTAAAAGGCATAAGAGCAATCGCGGCATCTGAATTTATTAACCAATCAATAGCATTTTGATCGTCATAAATATTATTTTGATTTATAAGGGCTTTAAGTGGATTTTCATGAGTGATTTTATTTGCAATTGAGACTAATATTCTTGGACTATTTGGTAAAATTAATTTCCCATTAAGTTCTTTTGATAAAAGGAAATCCCAATTACTTTTATCAGTAATTTTATATTTATAATTATTTTTAATTAATAGTGCATATGGAATAAAGCCAACTGGAAAAAGTTTTTTTCTTTCAAACATATCCCAATTTCTTAGATATAAATTTGATCTGGTATCAATTTTCTCTGACAATAATGGACTTATATCGATGTATTCCTTAAGTTTTACCTTATTTAGCCATCCATCATTAATAATAAATAGGTCTTGATTATTAAGATATACATTCAAATTGCCATCATTATAATTAATGTTTTGTTGCTTCCAATTTTTTGGAAAAGTGTCTTTAAAACTTTGAGGTAGAAATTTTTTATGGAGACCTATAGAAATTCTTGTTGAAATTCCTTGGCATGAACTTAAGAGTAATGCGACAGATAATTTTGCATAATCTAGGAATTTCCTTCTAGTTAATTTTTCTTTAGTCATTTGTATTCTCTATAAGTAGAGATTTGGCCAACTTCTCTCATCTTTCTAATTCTATACTCACATTCAGAAACTATCTCTTCATATTTAAAACCTTTTAAATATGCTAAAAATGACATCCCACCAGCACCTACGCCCTCTTTTACATAGCCTATTTCGTAATCTCTTAATTCCTTAATTTTTGATGCATGAAAATCTAAACCACTAGCGAATCCAAATAATTTAACTTGATGTTTTTTTGCTACCAGATTTAAAAGTTTATTCAAAGATTCGTCACAAGCCAACCATCCCGTGGTAACGACAAATACTTTTTCTGAAAAGGCCTTCTTATCATCATAAGACATAAATTCCAATGCTAATAATAAAATTGCTATCATTTGGCTGCCACCAGCCAATAAAACTAAATTATTAGACTTTCTCGAACCTATTAGTAGACCCATTGAAAAAGCTTGAAAAGGATCTCCTAAAGCAGAAATAACATCAATTGAATTAAAGCTGTTCCCAAGGTTTGCTTTTAAAAGGCCTGCAGAAATGATTTTTGCTTTTAAACTTCTCGGAGGGTTTAAGAGACTACTTCCAACTAAATTATTAACATTTAACCCAAATGCCTCCATAATGGCTTGCGCAGTTGAAGTACCACCCGGGACAGATTCAGAAATAAAAATAGGTTTATTTGATAATAATCCCAAAGAAAGTCCCTTTTCATATAGTTTTCTTACCCTGTTTTTATCCATTGTTTTACCAGTGCTTATACAATTAGAGGGATTTCCAAACTCATCCTCAACGAGTAAATGTCGAAAATAAGGTCTTCTAGCAACACCTATTGGAATTACGATGA
>MDTG01043026.1_pt1 | contig 10273 bp, 10 predicted proteins | sample 811421 | NCBI WGS metagenome assembly MDTG01 (sample SAMN05326645, study PRJNA326480) | marine metagenome | isolation source: seawater | place: Pacific Ocean: South East | collected 2011
AGATCCAAATTTTCCAGAGATTCCAAAAATTACACCAGGTGAAAGTCAACCTGATAGTGAGAGAGTATCTAGTTTTGTTTATCCTGGCGGAATTTTGGCAGTTCATTCAAGTGGACGAGGAAAAGATGCAATTTGGAAAGCTTTAAAAAATAAAAATGTATATGGAACAAGTGGACCCAGAATCCTTCTATGGTTCAATCTAATTAATTCTCCTCAAGGCAAAGCTCCAATGGGGTCTGAAATTGTAATGAGTCAAAATCCAAAATTTGCAGTTAGAGCTGCAGGGAGCTTTAAACAAAATAATGGTTGTTCTGATGAATCAGTCGATGCACTTTCATCTGATAGATTGGAATATCTATGCGCTGGAGAATGTTATAACCCAAGCAATGAAAGATATGTTCTAGATCATATAGAGATTATAAAAATTACCCCGCAATCATATGCTGGCGAATCTATCAAACCATTAATTCAGGATCCCTGGATGTCAATTCCATGCAATGGAGCCAGTGAGTGTATGGTTGAATTTGAGGATCAAAACTTTTCTCGAGACAGTGTTTATTACGTAAGAGCAATTCAAGAGGCAACTCCAGCAATTAACGGATCATCCATCTCAGAAAGGGAGGAATTTAAACTTTGCAAAGGAAGCTTCAGAACTGATCTTAATGATGATTGTTTGAGTTTGGTAAATGAGAGAGCTTGGTCATCACCCATATACGTAAATAAACCCTAATCAGAATTTTGTTGCTTTATTTGATTTGCTATTACTCTTTTTATTTTTAATAAATCAGCTATTTTAAAATATAAATTTTCTTCATATACATCTACAACAGAATCAGCAGTAACCAACTCCCATAATATTTTAAGCAAATCTTTTTTTTCTTGTTGAGAGTATTCATTATTAATTTTTAAAACTGTTGGATAAAAAGAAACTGATTGCTCTGATTCATCAATGATTTTTTTTATAATATCTGAAACTTTGATATCTTCAGTATGAGTTTCCTCAGCTCTTTTTTTAATCAAAGCGAGCTCAGAGTTGTCTAGCTTGCCATCACTCATAGCAATCTCAAACATAAGTCTTAATAAAAGATCAGAGTTATTTTCATCTGCTAAGATCTTAGTTGTTTTTTTGGAAAATATTTTATTTAGCATAATTAAAGTAAATTGAAATCTACAAACTCATTGTTTGGAAAGTTTTTTGAATTTACTAACTCAATAATTTTTTTAGAAACATCATCGACATTTTTAAGCAACCCATCATCATGCATTGAAATGAATTTTTCTGTTATGGGTAGTCCTGAATTTTCAGTTGAGCGGATATCTAATTGCATATCAGTATCTAAAGCACCCGGATTTATAGAGACTGATTTAATTGAGTGTCCGAATGTATTAGCTTCAGCAGCTATTGAATTTGTAAGCATATTTAAACCTGCCTTTGATGCGCAGTAAGCTGACCATCCCTCTATGGCATTCAAAGATACACCAGAACTAATATTTATAATAAAGCCACTGGATCGATAATTAATAATCATTGAGCAAACAGCTGAAGACAATGCAAAAGCTGATGTTAAATTAACCTTAAAAATGTTGTCTAAATCTTTTGGAGTAATGTCATTAATTCTTGAAATAGGATGAATTGTTGATGCGTTATTATAAAGGCTTATTTTTGGAGTATCTTTTGGTATATTTATACTTAATTGCTCAATTACACTTTCTATTTGATTTATTGAGCTAAAATCTGCGCAAATAACTTTCACTTTTGACCCTAGCATAGAGCATTCTTCAGCTACTAAATCAAGCTCAGATTTATTTCGAGCTATTAAGATGCAATCTGAATCTTTATTAGCTAAATTTATCGCAATAGATTTACCCAGACCTTTCGATGCTCCTGTAATTATATTCATATACTTCATTTCTTATGCATTTATAAGTTGTCGCTGTTAATAATATTTTTAATTAGTTTGATAGATGATAAGACTTCTTTCATTTCTGATTTAGCTATTATTTCTGGGCTTTCAGATTTTTCCCACAAAGAAGAATTAGCAACATTGTGAACCGAATTTGTTTTGATAAAATCCATAAATGATTCTTGATCATTAGTACTGACACCTTGAGTATGTTTCCAATAATTTGCATTATTTACATGTGCATGTCGACCAACCATAGCTCCTAATTCAATGGTAAATGGCATTTCTTTTTGATAATTTTTAATAATATTTGGTATTAACTCACTAAAGTTTAGAGCCCCTTTACCTAACTCACATCTGTGCATTGCATATCCTTTATTTGTAAGCTCCAATTTATAGTCTTTAAGGTGGATATTACCAATATGATTTCCAAGTTTTCTTAAAAAGCTCTGAGTGGTTTCTCCGGTTGGAAATGAATTTCCAGTATCCCAATTCACTCCAATATATTCGTCTCCATAAAGCTCAATAAGATCTTGAATATCTTTTACAGTAACATCTTGATGATTCTCTATTAGAATTTTTATTTCATATTTTTTTAATGTTTCTAGAGACTGAGCTATTTTTTTTGAAAAACTTTCTATATCTTTTCTATAATTTCTGTACAGATATCTGTTACCCCCATAAAAATTACTAATTTTAGCTCGCACAAATTTCAACCCAGTATTTTGAATAATAGGAGCTAATTTCTTAATGTAATCCGGCTCCAAGTTTTCTAGGGCAAAAATTAATCTTAAATTATTAGAATTAAGATAATCCAAGAATAATAAAAGATCATTCTTATTAAGATCTGGAAAATATCTATCTACTGGTATTTCAATACCACCAAGTGCATTATCTTTGCTGATTTGTGCAATATCCTTTAATGATAAATTTTGAAAGAGTTTTGCCCCTTTTCTTTTATCATTTACAAAATTACAGCCATACCCAAATGCATAAACACTTAAAGATATATTTTGATATTTGTTCATTAAAAGTCCAATTTTAGAGATAGATACTTTTGCTTCATTCCTTAATATAAGCTTGAGCACCAAATTGCACCGCAAACTTTCCACCACTCGCATCTATTAAGCTTCCTGTTATATATCTTGCCTGATCTGAGGACAGGAATATAACTAAAGATGCAATATCCTCAGCCTTACCCCATTCTCTTATTGAAAGAGAATTAAGCATCTCTTCTTTTCTATCATCCGTTAACTTATCGATACCGCTCATATTTGATGGAATCATTCCTGGAGCATATGCATTAACAGTGATGTTCCATGGCCCAAGTTCTGCAGCCATAACTCTTGCCATTGACGCAACAGCAGATTTGGATGATGCATATGCACTTCCACCAACAGCGGGGACTATTGCTGCAAATGAGGAAGCTAGAATTATTCTGCCTCCTTTATTTTTTTGAAGTATTGGAGCTACTGCTTTTGCACATAAGAAAACGCCTTTAGTATTAACATCATGCACCTCTGACCAATCAGCTTCAGACATCTCATAAAATTTTTCTACATTGGCTATACCAGCATTGGCAACCAATATATTCACGGTTCCATATTCTGCAAGAGTTTTCTCTAATGCTGCCATTATTTGATCATTTGACTTTACATCACATTCAATAGCTATCACTTTTGAATGCTCTGTTTCAATTTCTTGCACAGTTTCATTTAAGCTTGAAATATCCCTATCCCAAAGAGCCAAACTGACTCCTTCTGCAGCCATTTCTTTGGCAATTATTTTACCAATTCCTTTGGCAGCTCCAGTAATAATAGCTACCTTATTATTCAAATTTATGTGCATAAAATTTACCTTTCTTTAAAAATAATTCTCTAGTAGCCTCTTAGGCCTTCACTGTCTAGGGTATCAACAATCATGTTATTTCCTGAAGAGTCTATAATACTTAAAGTATTGTTTACCCATTTTATTTTCTCTTTAAGCTTTTTAACTGAGTCTTCTAGGATATATATTCTTGCAAAGACTTGCCTCTCATTCCCAACCATAGTATCAGTTACAATGTCTCGCTCATTAAATCGTTGAATAACATCAATTGTAGATATATCTTTTTTAATGTCATCGAGCCCATGTATCTTTTGAATAGTTCCAGCATTCAGAAGAATCCACAAAGTTGAGGTAAATTTATTTCTAAAATTACAATCATTTCGAGCTGACAAATCACTAATACCCATGGAGCCAGTAAGCGCATAGTTGATTAACATTTCTCGGCTGTCAAAACCATTTACAGCATTAATTGGAATGTGAGGAGCTTCTCCCTGCAGCCTAAACCCCGGATCATAAGCATAAAATTTATTGTCTTCAACAAAGAATTGTATATTCAAGACCCCATTTTGAATATTTAGACCTTTGAATAAGTTTAATAACATGGGATGCACAATTTCTAAGAAAATATTTAAATACTTTGTTGGATAAATTGCTCCTATGCATACAGGGCTAACATCACCTTGTTTTTTTGTTGTAATTCTATCAGCCGCAGCTGAAAGAAATGCTTCACCATTTTTAAATGTATAATATGCGAGCATGTCGTCACATGTCATGTATCTTTCAACAATAAATTTTCCTTTGGCTGAGTTTTTAATTGCATGCTGAATACTTTCGACTAGATCATTTTTATTCCATGCTATGCTCATCCCAACTCCGGCACCATTATCAATAGGTTTAACCATTAATGGAAATTCGTCACCATTGATTTCTTCAATTTTTTTCTCAGTATCGATTTGATATGATGGAATTGTTTCTATCCCATATTTTTTGCAGGCAATTGAGAATTCGTCTTTAAAACAAAGTGTTTTTGCTATCTCATCATTTGCATAAGATGGAAAATTTAACATGTTTGCAAGCTTTTGATATGAGGGAACCAAGATATCAGCGACTCCAACTAACACACCATCGAGGTTTAAATTTTTAGAAAGTTCATACAAGGCTTCAACATCTAAACCATCAACTTCATAGCTTTCGTTTGATATTTTCTTTGCAGGCGCTTCTGGATTTGGATCTACTACAATTGTATGAACTCCTAATGAGTTCGCTTTTTTTACTAATGATGCCGTCTCAACATTTCCACCTAAGACTAGTAATCTTTTTTTATCTAAATTCATTTAACGTAACCTATTATTTCCTTACAAGATATCTTACAAAGATCACTCATTGTAGCCCTTAAACTCCTCTCCTGTTGACTCTCCATTAGAGCCAATACCATCTTTCTTTAGAACTTTTATAATTGTTAAGATTAATATCTTAAGATCTAATAGAAATGATTGATTTTTAACATACCAAACATCCAACTCTAGTTTCTGAGGCCAGGATATAGCATTTCTTCCGTTGACTTGGGCCCAACCTGTAATTCCAGGTTTTAATAAATGTCTTTTAGAATGCTCCCTTGAATAAATCTTTAGATAATGCATTAGAAGTGGGCGGGGGCCAACCAAACTCATTTCACCCCTGAGTACATTTATGAGGCTTGGAAGTTCATCTAAGCTGTAGGATCTTAGCACTCTTCCAATTTTTGTAAGGCGTTCTTCGTCAGAAATTTGTATGTTTTTTGCGTCATATTGATTTAGGTCCTGCGCCATTGTCCTAAACTTGATTAACTCAAATGGTTTTTCATTCATGCCAGGTCTAAGTTGTTTAAAAAAAACAGGCCTTCCTTGCGCTAGTAGCATCAATGCAATTATAAATACCATTGGAACAAAAAATACTACTAGACATATTGAGCAGATTAAGAGATCAAATACCCTTTTAATGAATCTATTAATCATTTTTGTAGCTGTAGTCTTTTAATGAGAACCCAATATCTTGAATTGCATTGTCAATTTCTTTTGGCACTATGCTTAAAATTTTTATTTTTGATTCAGAAACTCCATTGTTTTGAAGCTTAATAGAAATTTTCTTTGACTGCTCTAAATCAACAGAAGCAATTAAAATATGATCGAAGTGTAAATTTTTTAGAGAGTTTATTTTAGTTATTGGTATGCCAGCACGTATACTTTCATCATAGTCCTCGTCAACCCATGCAACAATTTTGAATTTATCCAAAGCGTCTAATGCAGAGTAAAAGTGTTGACCAAATGACCCCGAGTTATAAATAACAATTTTTTCATAATCTCGAATACCAGAAAATGGAAGATAAAAACCTTTTTCTGTGTTTGAATTGAGAATTCCCCCAGAACGGATTAAAAGAAGCGCATAAAAGTAGTTTTTAATTTGTAAAGATAGATTCAAATTTTCAGGCATGAGCATATTCTTTTGAAGATGCTGGAATAAAAGGCTAAGTTGTGTGTATTCTTTGTTAATAGAAGGAACACTTTTAATAATTGAATCTGCTCGCTGTCGATATATATATGTAGATGATTTTGCTATTACAATTTCTTTAGAAGCAGCAATATATGGATAGGTTACGCATGAGTCCTCACCCATGACTATGCTGTTATTAACATTCTTTATGCATTTTTTTATCTTGCTTGTCTTAAATAATTTATTCCATAGATATGTTGAAATACCATGTTGAAAAAATAATCCGTTATAAATCGCCTTTGGTAAAATTTTGTTAATAATTTCTTTTTTTTGGTATTTGCCTGCGGGAAGGTTATTTTGAAGCACCTTTTTTTTTCCTAAAAAATCCCTAGTATAGCCCGTGATGACAAGATCAGTATTTTGATGAAGGTGTTTTACAAAAGACTCAATATGATTATTTCTCACCCAATCATCTCCATCGACAAAAGTTATGTATTCTCCTTTTGCAGATGCTGCCCCAGCTTTTCTTGCGCTGACTAAACCCCCATTTTTTTTATGTATAACTTTAACTCTGGGATCTTGAGCTGCAAATTTATTACAAATATCAGGCGCTCCATCTCTTGAGCCATCATTTACTACTATGATTTCAATATTTTTATAGGATTGATTAATTAAGCTTTTAAGGCACTGATTAATGTATTTCTCTACCCCAAATACTGCAACTGCAATGCTTATTAAAGCATCTTCCTTCATTTGAGTTTTCAATCCTTTACCTTAAATTTCTTTAGATACCTTTTTTTGCTGGCTCATTCTACATGAAAATACAGGCATTCCTGATAGGCCATGATTCAGAATTTCAAAGATTGAGCCATCAAAATTTGCAGTTGCTTTATTGGTTGTTGTTTTATCAAGATTTGCAGTCGTAACAATTAATCTATGAAGTTTTTTACCTGCAAAACAAACATTTGAAACATATTTTGTTGGAATTAACACGCTTGCAATAATTTCACCTTTTTTGTTTATTCGAAGTATTTTTCCAGAACCCCACATAGCTACCCATAGACAACCCTCTTTATCAAAACACATTCCATCTGGATGCCCGTCTCGTTTTTTAAATTTTAGCCATATTTGTTTATTACTTAAAGAACCTGTTATTTGATCAACATCAAATCTATAAATAATTTTTTGAACAGAATCAGTATGAAAAAGAAAGTTATGATCATTGTTTAAAGCAGGACCATTTGTTACTGAGTAGCCTGAATCTAAAATTTCATGAGAGCCATCTAGATCAAATCTTGCCAAGCTACCCTCTTTAAATGTTTCATTTTTTTCATTCATTGAGCCTCCCCATATCCTTCCTTTTGAATCAGCCTTAGCATCATTTAGCCTATGGTCCGGATTTGACGGAAATGATTGATTTAGCCATTCAAAAGATTTGATGCCTTTTTCTGGAGTAATAGAGGCAATTCCACTTTTCATACCAAGAATTAATTGTTTTGAATTCTCGCAAGTGATGGCCCAGCCAATTTTTTCAGGCATTTTAATTTCATTTAATTTTTTATTATCCAGGTTTAATGAACAAAGCAACATGTTGTTTATGTCAACAAACCACAAAACTTCTCTTTGATTATCCCAATGAAGGCCTTCCCCTAGAGAGTAGGCAGACCTTAGCAGAACTTTAGATTTTAAATGCATCTATCTATTGATTATTATTTATACTGGATCATGAAGTCGATTTGAAATTCCTCCATCTATTGAAATACATGCTCCATGGACAAATCTTAGATCTCCATTTGTTAATGAATGGACCAAATTCGCTATTTCGTTTGGTGAGCCAATTCTATTCTGAGGATGAAAGCTTGCAAGAGAAGAAATGAAATCATTAACATTTTCCGAGGAAACGCTTTCTTTAAGCATCGATGTCTCTATTGCAGCTGGTTCGATAGCATTAATTCTTAGTTTTGATCCCAAATCAACCGCCATTGCTTTTGTCATTCCACTTATTGCAGCTTTGCTCGTTGCGTATGAAACAAATCTAGGTTTTGTGAGACGAGCATGAATACTTGATATGTTAATAACAGATCCGTTAGTTGGCGAAAAAAAAGGTAGCAGCTTTTGTATCAAAAAAAATGGCGCACTTAGATTTGCGCTGAGTGTTGAATTCCAGCTCTCAATGCTAATTTCTTCAGTCTTTTCTGTAATTTGCACAGCAGCATTATTAATCAACAAATTCAGATTATTACCGTCAAGCAAATCCTTAATTTCTTCAATTAAATTTTTAGATACGGTTGGACTATTTGCAAATTTACTTAGGTCAACCTTGATGAACTTTTCTGTATGAGATTCTGGATTTTTATCTATGATATCTAGACCTATAACAGAATAGCCATGATTGATTAATTTCATTGAGATAGCTTGCCCAATTGAGCCTTCAGAACCTGTAATTACTGCGCATTTATTTTTTATTTTTTTGCTCATATCAATTGTTAAATTTTCTTTCAGCTTCCCAAGCATGTCTAATTATTTCATCTAATGCAGTATATTTGGGTTTCCACTCAAGAGTTTCTTTTGCTAATTTAGAATTAGCAACTAGGATAGCAGGGTCACCATCTCTTCTTTGCTTGTTAACAACTTGAATATCTTTATTAGTGATCTTTTTTGCAGTTGTTATGACTTCTTGCACAGAAAAACCTTCTCCATTGCCTAAATTTAATGAAATACTTTTATTTTTTTTAAATAAATAATTGATTGCTAAGAGATGAGCAGCACATAAGTCATTGACATGAATGAAATCACGTATGCATGTACCATCCTTTGTTTCATAATCAGACCCAAATAACGAAATATCTTTGCGCCTCCCAGATGCAGCCATTAATACAAGGGGTATCAAGTGAGTTTCTGGATCATGTCTCTCACGCAAGTCGCTACAAGGATCTGCTCCGGCTGCATTAAAGTAACGTAAGCAAGCTGACTTTAATCCATATGCTGAGTCGTAATCTTTCAATATATTTTCTACCATAAGCTTTGTTTGTCCATATGGATTGATTGGATTTTTTGGGTGATTTTCATCAATTGGAATATATTTGGGGTCTCCAAAAATTGCTGCTGTAGAGGAAAAAATAAATTTTTTTACGTTAAATTTAATCAATGATCTAAGTAAATTTAGCGTATTAGAAACATTATTATGATAATACTTTATTGGATCTTTGACTGATTCACTCACCTCAATTGAGGATGCAAAGTGCATAACAACATCAAATTGATTACTTGCAAAAGCATTGTCAATATCTGCTTGGTTGCTTAAATCACCCATCACAAACTTACCATGCTTGATAGAATCCTCATGACCCGAAGAAAGATTGTCAAATGTTGTAATATTATGACCATGCTCTCCTAAAGTTTTAACCATGTGAGAACCAATATATCCAGCACCGCCTATTACCAAGATGGATAGGCGTGCCTGTAAAAAACTCTCTTTCATTTTTAAATTAAAATCATTGATTTGATTTGTAGCTACAGTTTAAATGTATTTACTAATTATTACTAAATTTGTTATTTTCAATTTTTTATTGAATAAGACTCATAGAATCTTAATTAATACTACAATATATAAATGGATAAAAAATATGCATGGCCAAACTTCTCTGCAGTTGAATCTAAGATAGTGTCGGATGTCTTGCGTTCCAATAAGGTAAATTATTTATTTGGTGATAATGGAGAGAAATTTGAAAAATATTTTTCAAATTTTTCGCAAACAAAATATGCTTTAGCTGTGGCAAACGGAACACTTGCTTTAGATTTATGCTTGAGATCTCTTAATCTTAAAGAAGGTGACGAAGTCCTGGTTACAAGCAGAAGTTATGTTGCGAGTGCATCTTCGATTGCTCTTTTAGGAGCGGTGCCAGTTTGGTGCGATGTTGATTTAAATTCCCAAAATATTGATATTAGCGAAATAGAAAAAAATTATTCAAAAAAAACCAGGGCAATACTTTGTGTTCACTTTGCAGGGTTCCCATGTGACATGGATAAAATAACTAGCTTTGCAAAATCAAAAAATATCTTTGTGATAGAGG
>MDTG01154912.1_pt1 | contig 10273 bp, 15 predicted proteins | sample 811421 | NCBI WGS metagenome assembly MDTG01 (sample SAMN05326645, study PRJNA326480) | marine metagenome | isolation source: seawater | place: Pacific Ocean: South East | collected 2011
GTGAATTAATAATTCCGCGCTTTGCGGCTCTTTCGGTAACTATTATATATTTTCCAGTAACTGGATGTTTAACACACTTCTTGGGTGTTCTAATTCTAGCTAATGCCTTTGGTATAGTCGGACAATTTTGAGTGTGTTCTTTGGAACCGTGTGCTATGATTTTGTAAGGAATTCTTTTAGGTGGCATTTATAATATATAAATATATTTGAGAAAATTAAAAAGAGTGTTGGTAATAATTATGAATGTATTCAGAAACATAGGAAGAACCGAATGTATATTTAGGATTGTGTGCTGAGTCTTAGAGAAGACTAAGTGTATGGACGACACTCATATAGGATTAATCTATATAAAATTATGAAATATTAAATTGATTTTTTGTTAAAAATCAAAAGAAAAATCTGGAATGGATCAAGCCCATAAAATTTGTTTAGAAATGTTAAAACAGCGTGATTATGAACTAATAGAAGATGAAGATGATAGAATAATAGCATTAAAACCAGATGGTAATCAAATAATTGTATTTTTTGCTAATCATCCTAAATTTAATGTTAAAAATATTCAAATATATATAACTGTAATGAATGAATTGCATATATTTCATGCTATTATAGTGTACAAAGACGGAGTGACTGCTTTTACTAAGAAGGCTGTTGATCAATCATTAGAGATGAGATTTGAATTATTTGATATGGAAAATTTGCAATTTAATATAACTAAGCATCGTTTGCAACCCAAGTTCGAACGTTTGAGCGACGAGGATGCAGAAAATTTTAAGAAAGAATTTGGGTTAAAATTTCCTACTTTGCGACATGATGATCCAATTGCTTTATTTTATGATTATAATAAGGGTAATGTGATAAGAATTACTAGGTATCATGGTGATAAATCCATATCTTATAGAATTGTAAAGTAATAAAATTATTTATACACATATTTATTATTCAATTAATAAATATGTCTGATGAAGAAGATCTGATAGATATGGGAGAAAATCTGGATATAAAATCCCCTTTATCATCGGAGGATAAAATTTATCTATCTATTTTGAAACATGAATTAATATTATATATGGATGCTTTTGTTGAAAGTATTGAGAGATGTAATGTTGATGTTACTAGACGTGCAAAGAATTTATTGTTTAATTTAAGTGTTCCAGAGGCTAACAATTTCATAGAAATGGACATTATATCAAAATCAGATTTGAAAGATAAGATAATACAGACGTCTTTGGCTTTGGAGGGGTTAGGTAAACAACGAGAATGTGGTATAAGTTACTTTACACCATTAAAGGATTTGCGTAATTTTGTTAATAACCATTGATAAATGGGTTACGAACAATATGAATATATTTAGTATTATTATTGGGATCTATCCATAATTCTTGTTGTCCCTTTTTTTCGATACTATATCCCATACAAACCCAGTGTGTAGGTATTTTAGGGAATGAATTTGTATAACACCAGTCATCTTGTATCAAACTGGTATCAACACCCCTAGATATATAGATTCCGTAGTATAGTGGTTCTGATGGGAAAGTGGGTGTCTTTAGGTATCTGATCTTTTGTTCTAGTTCAGAAATATAGACTTCATATTTTCTAAGACTATATTTTGTGGGAAATCTGGGGAAAAATCCGTTAGCGGATGTTAATAATATACAGAGATAATATAAAAGAAATTTCATTTTATATTATCTATCGAGTCTTTAATTATTAAAATTTAACGTCCTCTAGTTTCCATAAAATCATCACATTTTTGTTTAAAAGCGACTGTATCATTTATAAGTCCCTGAGTAATTGACGGGTCTTGTCTAATTTCAGTTTCGCAACGGTCCCAGTATGGACTAAATACAGGATCGCAACAACCAGTGCAACGACTATCTTCTATTGATTGTGGATTACCACAATAATGCATCATTATTAGTCCTAAATTTTCAATACTACATGGTACTGCGTCAAAATCAAGATCCCCACGAATATCACCAGTAGTTGTAGGCCAACCATATGTATCGAACATATGATTTCTTAGAGGACCACGGAGATCGCATACTCTAGGATTATATTGATTGCAAGCATTAATTACATATGGAGTACCATCTTTGGGACATGTTGTAGTATTACTAGCACTTGGTTCTGGTCCATATCCATCGAAACACCTTAATTCTTGAGGAACTTGAAATCTACTACCTACCCCTACCCAATCGTCGCAGGGCGACTCGGGGCGGAACGGTGGGCCGTCGCACCTGCTGAAATCTACACCTCTAGCATCATCTTTTGGTCTTAAACACTGGTCTAAATCATCATAATTACCCATGCCTGGTCCTAGCACCTGATTACATTTTGTATCACCAGAGTGAAAAGTTCCTTTCCCATCAGATATTAAAGTATTTCCTTTATCACGAAACTGATCACATCCAAATTTATCATTCACTGTATCATCACACCATGGACTTTCAGAATTTGTTGTACATTCTTGCTGTGCTTCTTGAAGACTTAAACAATAGTCAGTTCCAGAAACATCAATGGGAACTATACCCTTATCTGAAGCATCAATATCCCAAGAACACTTTCCTGAAGACTGGAGATAGTTATCGGGTACATTACACACAGCATCCGGATCTAATAAGTCAAATCTAGTTCTGTCACAGTCAACCAGATCTCTTATACACTCTAAACAATTTACTGGATTACTATTTTCCTCCGCACAATTATTATATAAAATATCACATTCAGATTTAGGAATTAAACATCTTTGCCCAGATTGATGCATATGATTTGGAGGAGTATCAGTATCACTGCTAGCACTCGTGCATACATTGTTTCTACCCCCTTTACATATTAAGCCTTTCCCATCTATTATCTCATAATAGTCTTCACAATGTTGATTACTGTTAAGAGTTACATTACAAGTAACAACTTTATTTCTATTATCCGTTCCAACTCCAATTTGACCACCCATTGGATGAGAAGTATGACTGAGTGTTTCTTGACAAGTTTCTCTTCTCCCACAGTTCGCATTATCTCCTTGACAGTCTGTTGGTACATCATCATACTTTACAGCATTACTACTAGTATCACAATCACATATAGTTGGTTTAACACAATCAACATCACTTGCTTGGCAACCAGGTGAATAAAAAACTTCTGCACCTGGAATATAACTAATAGGATGTGCTTCACATATCTTACCTTCAGAATTATAGAAAAAATTACATTTATCTATTCCTCCTAACTGACCACCTATAGCATCTATTCTATCTTCATCAAGTGTAATACAAGTATCAAACCCTTCATCACTATCATTTGAATGTTGGTTAATTAGAGTTCTTTTAAATAGAGATGTATTTGTATCTTCATATATCCAGTTCATTACAGTCCTTGGGTTTCCATTAACATCTGTTAAGGCTTTAGTATGTTCATAACCACAACATGGTTCTTGACAACTTGGCATTTATTATTGTATACCATTTAAAAAAACTGGAGTACTTTTTAAAATGATTGAATTATGGATATCTAGTGAAGTAGAGACATCTGCTCAAGAAATAGCAACCAAATTATCCGAACAAGATGTTGAATGTCAAATTATACCAAACTATTCAGCAAATAAAGGTGGTCAATTGGAAACAGGGTACCATATTAAGATTTTTGAAATGGCTGAGGGGATAGAATTTAAGGATAAAGTGTGGAGTGTATTAAAACCATGGCTTAACCTGACATGTGCATTCGTCAAAGTTGAAAATAAGTATATGGGTTGTGTATTAAATTGGCCTACAGTATTTGCAAAAAGTAACTGTCCGATTAGGCAATCAGATGAAGAAGAAAAAAAAACTTGTAATAATAAATGGATGATAGATTGTTGTTAATTTTAATTGTAGCTGTCATATTGAATATGAGTCAATTTTTGTATTCTGGAATGAATAAGATCAGCAAATTTGAAAAGAAAGTTTCTACCCTAGAGAAGAAAACAAATTATAATTTTCCTACTTGGTTATGTGAGATGGGTATGGTGGGAGTGATTATTCTGGAGATAATTGGGTCTCTAATATTAATATATACAGTTTGTTGTCTGAACAATAAATCTAACAAAAAATTATTGAAAAATTTGAGTATATTTGTGATAATATTATTTGTGTTATTTATTATTGTGGCTACGATAATTTATCATCCTCCTGGGGAGGATAAGATGATACCTTTTATGTCTAATGTATCGACAATAGGTGGATTTGGATTTTTATTATATATATTTTTACAGTAATAATAAATGAGATATCTAGTTATAACATTAGGGGTGATATGTTTATTATTACTGGTTTTCTGTTTTAGTCAAGAAAAGTTTGGGTATAAACCTAGGGAACCTGAATTATATGATTCTGAGTTTTTGGATGAGTGGTTAGATCCCAACTGTTTAAAAATATTGGAACAAATAGAAAAAGGAGTTTCTCCGGATAAGATAAGTGATTTGCGTAATGAGGGTGACGGTGTATATTCATATCCCTGTGTTACGGTAGAATTTGCGAATAAGTTGTTAGATGAAGTGAAGAATTATGAAGCGTCTGGGGAAGAGATAAGAAGGCCAAACTCAATGAATAATTACGGTGTGATTTTAAACGAAATGGGAATGAAAGATTTGATGGATTCATTACAGGTTAAACTAGTTAAACCGCTAGCCAAAGTATTATTTCCCGAGATAGGAAATGGTTTATCAGGTCATCATACTTTTACAGTAAGATATAATGCTGGGGAAGATAAAAGTTTAGATATGCACACGGATGATTCAGATGTAACATTTAATTTATGTTTGGGAGAAAAGTTTAAGGGATGTAAGTTGCAGTTTTGCGGTGATATTTCTAAACATGACCATAGACACCATTCCCTAACTTATTTTCATGAAGTGGGGAGGGCTGTAATGCATTTGGGCAGTCGAAGACATGGTGCGGATGATATAGAAGAGGGAACACGAACTAATTTAGTAATGTGGTCCTACAATCCAGAATATAGAAAAAAACCCAAACCATCTGGGGAGAAAGAAAGTGGCCCCCCTGATTTATTATGTTTGAGTTGGACCCATGATCGCGATTTCAATAGTCAAATGGAAAGATTAACAGGTAAGAAGGATTCACGTGAGCCGTCTACAAAGGCGTGGTGTCCCAAAAGGGGTCATGAATTTGACACTTAAGAAATAGAAAAGAAAATAAAATGACTATGTCTATTTGGGTGAAAATACGCAGAGATTATTTGTTTAACGAGAAATGTAATATGGTGATTTATTGGCAGAAAGCGTTTAATGAGGACTTTACAAAAAGTCAATTGGTTATCCATAATACTAGTTATGGAGAATACATTGCTATGTTACCGAGTAGAAAACATAATCCCATGACACAAATTGGGAAAAATATTTTATTACTAAAATATTTTGAAATGGAGTATAGAAAGTGGCGTAGAAATATGTTAAATCTGAAAATTATAGAAAAATCTTATAATTTGACAGATGTTAATACGGTAATATCGAGTTATTTTTAAAATGTATTAATTAATAATCCTGATAAACTTCTAGGATATAATAGGATTTCTGAAACAATTACATAACATAAAGCAAGTAAAGGAGATATTGACGTTAAAAGAAAACCAGATAAGCAAGAAATAATATCTCCGATTGAATTAACGATAGAATCTCCAGAACTAGTAAACCCACCGCTGCGTAACTTGTTAACAACTTCTTTTGAATTTTCGATGTGTTCCCAAATTATTTCCCCTACCAATGTTATTAGGAACAATGCCCACACGTTAAGTTTAATATTCAGTAGTTTATTAAGAGATGTTAAGACACAGAAAAAGATAACTCCATGTGTGATATGAGTGAAAGACCATTTATCAAAGACCATGCGATCACTGTTAGGGCCCTCATTTTTAGGTTCTACAACTCGTCGGTCGGTTTCGGTATCATCTTCTTCTATATATTTAGGCCAAAATGGTCTTTCTACTTCTCCAGGAATTTTAAGGGTTGTATTTGGAGATGTTGTTAAACCTATTACTACTAGAATTCCAATTAAGATTATAAAAGTAATGCTAAAAGTTTTAATATATTTAGCAGATGGGGTTCTAAAAAGAAAATCTTTGAAATTAGTCATTTTATAGTAGCAATAATAATTTAAATAAGAAAAAATATATTCAAAATGGCAAAAGTTGTAAGAATTTGGTATCATTGCATGACCCCAGAAAATGATGAGGAAGAGGGATTGAATATAGTTTATACATTTAACAATAAGTTATTTGAGATTGTTGCAGACGATTATTTTGAAGTTGTAAACAAAGGTAGAAACTGTGATATTGGTGAAAACATCCTAACAAAGGCTGCGTTTGAGCGTATGCAGCAAAAGGTTTCCCAGAGGGGTACAGAGACGTATACTCCGTTTAAGTATAACGATTCACTGTTGATTTATATTAATCACGAGGTTGTGGCTTACGATGGATCTGAACAAGTTAATCCTGGGGATGTTAAAGTTGAGACAAATCTTTTAGGATAATTTAAAAATTTTATAATTGATTATTATAAAATGCCTGATACTACTCTATATTCTACATTATTGTCTGCAGCCACGGCGATAGAAACTTCTGCTGCAGCAGGCCCAACAATAAGTTGGAGTACGTATAAATCTAGTCCACCCACGGGTGGGGCTACTGTTGAGTTAACAAATTCTGATTTTAATGGGGGTACATTACGTATAACATCTGGCGACTGTGTATTTAAATTAACAGAAAATATTTCGGTACAACCAGGAACTGCTCCCGATTTTTTTCCTACGGAAAGTACTGAGTTTCCTTTTCCCCCATACCAGTTGGGTTGGTTTGCAGCAATAGCGATAGAAACAAGCGAGGGTGTGGTAATCGATTTGAATGGATATAGAATTGAACAAACGCCTCTGTTTGCATTACAACAGAGATTTTACGCATTAATTGAAATAGGGGATCAACCATTTTTAGAAAACCAGGGTCCTAGTCAATTCGGACCGCTGGTAGCAGGTACAAATGTGACAATAAAGAATGGAATTTTGGGTAGATCGTCCCATCACGGTATCCATTCACCTGGAAGTGCAACAAATGTATTGATCGAAAATCTTCAAATACAGGATTTTGAGGTTGCTGGAATTCATTTGAATGGGGCTACTAATACAGTAATACGTAATTGTCATATTGGAACCATTAGAAGTGATGTTCCGATAGCAGGAACATATTCGCAATGTCGTTTTATACGACCCTTTGTTGCTGCAATAGATAGTAATTTAACACTACCATTTGTATATGAATCAAAAACAGGCAGTGAAATTTTGTCTGATTTAGACAATGTAATGACCACTGCATATAACAATATTGCCGCTGGATTAGCAGCGGATGAGGATCATCCTGAATGTAGTTTTTTAGTTAATACCCCTAGTTTAGCGAGAGGTCAAGGGCAACAACGAAATGCTACTGGTAGTTATAATCCGGATGGAGGTGCCTATGGATTAGTTTTAAATCGTTCTGGAGTTGCTGTAAATGGATTTTTAATGACCCAACCAACTGGATCTGTTGGTAATTCTAATATTTTAGTAGAGGGTGTATGTGTTTCGATGATACATTCGGGTACCGTTGAAGTAGTGGGAGTAAGTAATCCTGACGCGGCAACTGGTGACGGGGCTTATGGTGGCGGGGGCGCGTTCCAATCGGGACCTGTGGGTGATATTTTCAGAATTGATGAATTAACATCTAGTACAAATGGTTTTTATCAATCAACAGTCTTAAGTAACGCCCAATTATTTGTATCTTTAAGGGGGACAGAAGGTGCTAAGGGTACTGCAAACATACCTACAGATACTTCATCTGGTATTATGGGTTGGGCCCTGTCAGGGACTAGTAGTATGGGATCTCAAAATATTAATACGGTTTTGACTGATCCTGCGACGAATAATTTGTATAGATTGTATAATGGAGATGCGATGGCACATGTGTGCAAAGGTAATATCGGTATATTTATACAAGGTGCAAACGATATTGAGGTCAAAAATTGTAATATCACCGATATTGAACAAGAAAGTTTGTCTAGTTTGGGGACCGCAGCAGATTATCCGGCGCCAGATTACAAGAGTCATCCTGCGCAGAGTTTGCCATATTATGGGGGAGCCACAACTAGGGGTATTGCTGTGGCAAGTAGTCAAAATGTAGCATTAAACAATTCGGAAATTAATTTATTGAAGAGTTTACAAGGTAATGTAATAGGAATGGATTTTATAGGTATTAATACTTCTATTACAACTACAGACATGACCTTGGGGACAACGCAAACTCCCCCAGAAGATAGAGGGGGTGCTAATCAGCCTGCGATGTGTTGTCCTATGAGAGTTAGATCAACCACAAGTGGTAGTAGTATAACATCAACAGGCAAATGTCCGGCCAGAATTGTGGATGCAAGTACTCAAATTTAAATTTGAATTTATCCGACATTATTCTAAAATATGCATAGATCATGAAGAACGAATACCAAGTATGTCTCGTAGTTGCAGTATTTTTTGGTTTATTTTTACTTTCATTTGTAAATATAGAACGTGTGCGTACATGTAAATGTAGGAAAGAAATTACAGATGATAGAATAGTACATTTATTAGACGGTAGCGACAGCGATAGCCAAGAATCGACTATTGATATAATAGTATAATATTAAATTATTTATTAATTTAAGGTTAAATACCTTAAATTAATAATGGTTGATATCCTTCATGGACCCACTATATTATTTTTTAGTTTATTTATTGTTATGTTAATATGTTTTCCAGATTGGAGTCATATTTGTAATAATAGGAGATGTCTATGTTCTTTTCGTAGAAGGACTCGATATGATCCACTACAAGTACCTTTGGATGTTTCTACTGAAGACGATAATGATTTTCATGAAAGTAGTATTAGTTCTATTGTAAATGAAACTTTTAGCGATGTAGGAAGTGTTTAAATTTTTATATTTTAGAAATATAATAAATGGATAGGGATACGAAACTAAAATTACAAACTCAAGAAAAAGCCCTTATTTATATCAGGGATGCACTCTCCTTTTATTTAACGGGAGTTCGAGTACGTAATAATGTTTATAATATTATTATAATCATAATCTCGATGACGACGGCGTTTTTCGAGACGTTGAAAACTGAATTTGAATGGGATCAGGCTAAGAAGAGTTGGTTACGCAGTTTTGCGACAATAGCCCCAATAGGTATGAGTACGTTTATAGCGTTTATATCTACAATGATGAAATTCGAGAGAATAACAGAGAAGATGGAAGATACTACTAAATCTATAGAAAAGTGTCACTATGCTATTAATAAACAGCGTGAGACTAGGGATAAAACTCCTGTTGTCGAGGCACAAGTAGAGGAAGCGGTTTTAAGTTTTAGGGAGGCTATAATGAATGCTGAGATGTTATGGTTGTCACGAATGGATCCCAAAACGAAAAGAGAATTTTTGAAACGGAGTGATTATATCCATGATATATTTACTGATGGTAGTAACGATGTTGAAACAATAAAATTAATAGAACAGAGTTTCCGTCCTGATACACCAAAGAGGAGATGGATTTGGAGAACATTACTAGGTGAGGAAAAGAGTGTTGAGGAAGATACTAAGTCAGTAAACAGTACCACCACTGATAAGAAACGTTTAAAACTGCCTCCAGTGGAAGAGAAAAAGGTGAGTAAAGGTTCTGAACAAGTTTAAAGGGAATTGTGGGGATCAGTTATAATTTGAAACTAATTTTATAGAATAGAAATCTTTAATATATTAAATGGTTCGACGGAGAGAAGATATGAAAATAGAAATTACTAAATATATATATCCCATTCCAGTATATCATTTGAATATAGTAAGAGAAAAACTTCCGCCAACTACAGGCGAATTTATTACTTTTATAGACGAAAGTTATTACACAAATTCTAAGAGAACATGTTTAGTTAAGGCAGAGAATGAATATAAAAATCAAAAAAGGTTAAAATTGACTCTAGAAGATCTGTTATGGGGCTGGGAATAACGAAATTTTAAAACAATTTGTTTTAAAATCTATTATACTTTATACCCTTGGACAGTGACTAGCATCACATGCATCTTCACAAGTTCTTTCTTCAACCCAACTGATAGCGCAGCCCCCTACCATTGTATCATTACCCTCACGTGCCTTAAGACAAATTTGTGGGTTGTTTGTGATACAGGTATTATTGGGTCCGGGCATGGTGCACGGTGGACATGCCCCTGATCCTTA
>MDTG01287174.1_pt1 | contig 10273 bp, 12 predicted proteins | sample 811421 | NCBI WGS metagenome assembly MDTG01 (sample SAMN05326645, study PRJNA326480) | marine metagenome | isolation source: seawater | place: Pacific Ocean: South East | collected 2011
ACTAGATGTGGTCTTCCGATAAATCCTTTATTAAAAGAATCTTCATATGGGTGCAAAATTATATGTCATGCAAAATCCTCATATGAAATGAAAAAAATTAGGCGATATACAGAATGGCAATCGATGCCTTATAGAGAAAAAGCACAATATGATGAATTTCAAAGAATATCTATACTAGCGAAACAAGCTGGCATACCTAAAATGATTATTGATGATGCTATGCGATATCATAAAAAAATATCAGAAGCAAAAACTTTCCGCGGTTTAAATCGTGATGGAATTATTTCGGCCTCTATATATATTTCATGTCGTTTAAATAAATATCCTCGCACTTCAAAAGAGATTGCAACTATATTTAATTTAGATAATACTAGTGCAACTAAAGGATGTAAAAATGCTATTACGATTATTAATAATTTAGAAATAAATTTATCAAACGTTGAAAAAACAAATTTATGTCAAACTACACCTATATCATTTATAGATAGGTATTGTAGTAAATTAAATATTAATAAGGAATTAACAAAAGTATGTCAATTTATAGCTACACAAATAGAAAGAAAAAACTTAATTCCAGAAAATACTCCTCATTCAATTGCAGCGGGAATTATATATTTTGTTTCACAAATATGTAATTTAAATATAAGTAAAAGAAATATAAACTGCATAAGTGAAATTAGTGAAGTAACTATTAATAAATGTTATAAAAAATTAGACCAAATAAGGGGACAACTTATCCCTGATATTATTATTCAAAAATATAAAATTTAAGATTTAAATCTAAAATCTAAGACATATAATTTTTTTAACACTTCCATCTTTGCCCACATTTTAAACATGATACAAATGTCGTCATAGCTTCATCAGCACTACGTGTTTGCATCTGGTAATATGTACACTGATTTGATTTGCATTTCCAACAAGTAAAATCTTCGGTTGAAGCCTTTATTTCAGGTGTATATTTATTAGCATCTCGTATATTTTTGTTTTTAATTAATGTAGACCATTTATCGGGATTCATTTCTTGGTGCGTTAATGATATGTAATTTTGTGGAACAATTTCTAAATTAACAATGCGGTTTTTAAAATTCTCATTTTCTAAATTTGTCATTATACTTCGTAATCTGTCTAAGTATAATGTATTAAACCTTGGATTAGACCATTTTTTTTACAAGATTTTTATCATTTGCAATTCTAATTGCATAATTAAAAATACTAATTTCTAAATTCTTGCTTATAGTATTGTTATTTATAATTTCATTAATTTTGAGGCGAATTCCCTTTCTAAAAGTTTCTGGGTTACTAATAGTATACATATGTATTAATTATTTGTTTTATTTAGATTCTTTTCAATTTTAACATTCATCTGAAAATACGTATTCTTCTTCTGATAATTCTGAATCAGAATAATAATTTTCATTAGACTCGGAATCATTGTCATTAGTCTCTGAATCATAATCTAGCGGTTCATCATCATCTACAACAAATCCATCTTTCAAATATCCTCCTACATCTGTTTTAGCTTCAACCGGAATTGCATCTAATTCATCTATTTCTTTATCATCACCAGACATAGTACTATTTAAATCTTCAAACCCACCAAACAACGCTTCATACACTACATTCCATTCATTACTAGTTAATGAAACAACCTTATCAGAAGTAGACGATTTCCTTCGAACTAAAACACAATTGCCGAAATATAATTCATTATCTACTGGGGGCGGAAAATCATATTTATTTTCTTGATTTGCCTTGCCTACATTACGCGCAAATAAATCAATTACATAGCGCGTACCCTTAACTGATATATCCCATGTAGTTCTTTTATCAAAATCAGCGGATTTTCTAAAATTGCACTTTTTATACAAATCATCCTCATTATATTTTTTAATCGTAAGTTCACGCAATTCGCCTGATTTTTCAACAATTATCACGCTTACAGATGTCATCTAAATATTTTGCCAATAATAGGTTTAAATAGTTTATATGATATATTTAATAATATATGAAAATTTATGTAGACTATAATATTAATAATATAAATAGTAAATTAAACCAATATATGGTTTCAAAAGATACACAGGTTCATATATATCATGAAAACGGAATTATTCAATTAGTAAATAATCGTTTTGTAAAACTAACATATAATGATAAAACGATTATTACAAAAAATATAGAAGGGATAAAATATTTAATAGATCCTAGTAGTTATAAATTAGGAAATGAAGTTATGCAAATACCTACTAATCATATTATAGAAAAATATATAATGCATGTTTATAAATTACGGAAAAATAGCTTAGTTGATCTTGTTATTATTTTTGATAATAATGTAGTTGTAGATTGGTATTTTAGAACAAAAGAGGAATTTTTAAATATTAAAGAAGATATAGATACGTTTTTATCTTATATTAAGTAATATTGGGATATATATAATGTCAGGAATTGTTCTTACTATAAAATGGAGTATAATTTCATTAATATTAATTATGCTTATACATTATATATTTTATTATTTTAAAAATATTTTAACTACGCCAAAAGTAAAAGACTTAATTTCACAACCAAATGAAACATATTTAGAGATGCAAAAAAGCTTGGAGGAAACTAAAATGCAAGATATTAATAAAGTAGATATGAAAAATGAATTAAATGACTTTTTAAGTGGATTAAATAAAAAAAATACGCCTCAATCAAGTGAACCACTAATGCATAATGAATATTCGCAAAACTATACTTCTTATTAAGATATATTAGAATCTACCGACTCTGTTTCAATATGTTCATTTTCACTATTATTATCATCATTATCATCAGCAGGTAAATTGGTTGGCGAAGCATTTATTGTAATATCAGTATTTAGCTGTTCAATTACCGTAGTAAGTTTTCCATTAAAATTATTAAGATATGATAAATGATATCTATGATATATAGTTAAGTAATTAGAGTACAATTTAATTCTTTCTCTCAATATATTGCTATCAAATTCACATGTAGAGATATAATTATCAATATTTAATCCCTGGGATGACACTCGCTTGTCAGTAATTAACTTTGATTGTTTTTCTAATAAAATGCTATTAAGTATATCGATGCAATTAAGTAATTCTTGATGAATATCATCAATTATATTAAAATTATATTGTTTTAAGGGTTCGAGATCCTTATATATGGGATATTTTTCAAGTAATGAAGTTATTTTTTCTATTTTTTTATTTGGATTATTGGTATTTTTAGCGTCCTTAACTATAAGATTTAGTAATTTATAATACTCGCAATATATTTTATTATCGATTAGCAAATATAATTTATTAAGATTGTCTTTTTCGGTTTGTATATATGCGTTCTGGAAATGTAAACTGTCTATGCCAAATACAGATTTTTCGGATGTAATATAATTAGTATATACGGCAGTAATTGCTTTTATTGTCGCCTCAAATTCAGTAAATTTATTTTTAATATTCAGTCTAGTTGTTTTAATTTTTATAAAATTATGTTTTAATTTTTCACTAACAGACATATATTATATCATATTATTATATATTATGCCAAAAGTTGAATCCTTAAATAATGTAAATGGACAAAAACGTCCTATTAAATGGACCAAAGAACACGAAAACTTAATGGTAGACTGGGCAGATAAAGCATTATGTTATAGATGGTTACATTCAAAAAGTAATGAAAAATATAATTCATTAAATACTTGGTTTACAATCCCAGTAATTATAATGAGCACTGTAACCGGGACGGCAAACTTTGCACAAGAAAAATTTCCAGAAGCTACTAAAAATTATGTGCCCATGTTAATTGGCGGAGTTAATATTATAGCAGGAATTATTACTACAGTTCAACAATTTTTAAAAATTAGCGAGTTGAATGAAGCTCATATAGTTGCTTCATTATCATGGGACAAATTTTATCGAAAAATACGCATTGAATTAGCTAAATCACCAGATGAACGTCTAGGTATAACTGATTTTTTAAAAACATGCACAGAAGAATTTGATAGATTAATGGAAATTAGCCCTAATATTGATGAAATAATTATAAAAAAATTTCAACAAACGTTTCAGGGTAAAGTAAAAACAGATAAAAAAGGAGTTCCTATTTTAAATAATAAACAGCAATTATTTGAAACATTAAAAAAACCAGAAATATGTGATGTATTAGAAAGCACAGAGCGCATAGTTTATAAAGCACCGGATAAAACAACCGAACTGTTAGATCAAAAGTTAGATCAATTAATAGAATTAAAACAATTAGAAAATGCTAATATGGCTGTTATGAACAAATTTTATTACGAATTTACATCTAAATACTTACGCGAGCCAAATATAGAAGAAATGATTACAAATCTGTCCGAAGATGATAGCGCTATTTCTAAAGAAGCAATTGAAAAATTTTTATCTTCTAAGCAAACAAATTCTGTTATATTAACTGTAAATGATAAATAAAATAATGTTATATTAAAATATTATGGGATTTAAAAATCATAATATTTTATGGATATTATCACCATTTAATCGACCGTATGATAGTATATCTCATATTATTTTAGGTTATTTATGTGGCTATTTTAATTGGTTAGTATATGTTTTAGTTATTTATCAAATTTTTAATTATTTATATGGAAACGAAAAATATCAATTAATGCATAGAATACGATCTATAACAGAATATATGTTAGGGTATTTTTTATTTTTTATTTTTATTTTAAAATAATCAAATAAACAAATAAACAAATAAACAAGTTTATGATGTAAACTAAAATAAGTTAAAGATAGAATAGGTCTATACATATAATGCAAACACATAAACAAATATTAAAAAGATTTCCACATCTTGAACTTTCTTATGAACCAATATTACATAAGAAAGTTTACGCCGATGTATATGCTTTAATACCAAAAGGATCAAAAGCATTAGCTTGGTTTACGTATAATTATGATCAAAATGTGTGTTTTATTATATCTTTAAATAAAAGAAATAAGATTATAAATATCGAAAAATATAGCGCATGTTTTTCAGACGAGTTAGCATTAGGGACAATTATATATGGAACATATTTTGAACATAATAATAAAAAACATTTTACTTGTGAAAATTTATATTACTATAAAGGAATTAATATTAGTAAATATAACTATGATAATAAATTAAAATTATTTCATAATATATTTTCAAAAGAACTAAGACAAATAGCGTATACAAAAAATTTTATTTATTTTTCTTTGCCAATAATTGTGGAAGAATACAATAAAGTAACATCAATAATTAAACAATTAGAATACCCTATTTATTGTGTATTATTTATTCGATTAAACAAATATTTTCCAATAGGAAATTTTTTTGTTAAAAAAGAACAACAGTTGGTAGCAAATTTTAAAGTTACGGCCCAAATTTCTCCTGACGTATATACTCTTTATTGCAATAATAATAATACAGAAGAACAACATAGCATTGCATTTATTTCTAGTTATAAACAAAGTGTAATGATGAATGGCATATTTAGAACTATTAAAGAAAACGATAACTTGGATTTACTTGAAGAAAGTGATGATGAAGAAGAATTTGAAAATATTTCTTCTGATAAATTTGTCGATTTAAATAAGAGTGTAATAATGCAATGCGCATATATTTCTCGATTTAAAAAATGGCAGCCTATCAAACTACTTCCTAATGATTCGTCAATTATTGAAAGACGTGATATATTTTAAAAAATAATAATAGCTTATATGAATTTTAATGTTGCTTTAATATGACGATAAACATGTAACACTAATGCGGCAGTGCGTGTAAATATTATTAATATATATATTAGTATATATTAATGAATAAGCTTCCGCCGCCAAATACATATATTGAAACGGTAGAGTTCGGGTGGGTATATTTGGAAGATATATCTGATGATGGAATAATTATATTGCGCAAGCCTATTCAATATTCCGAAAGACCAAATAGTTTAGGATTACTAGTTTCTTTACCTGCCGAACACATATATGTACACCCTGGTGGCAATGCCGATATTTTTGTTGATAAAGATATCAATAATATTATATATAATTATATTCAAAATTTATCATATAGTAGGCAAATAGCAAACAGGTTTTGATTTTTTTTTAGGTTCATTTACTATTGGCACCCATTGATTTAATTCATATAAATTATTATTTGTATGTGTTATTTTATACTTATTTTTAAAGTAAAATTTTTTTCGCTTTTCCCATTGTCGCACAAATATATCATGCTTATCTATAAAATCAATTATTATAGGATGGCCATCTGGATTACGTAAAATGCGGCCCGCTGCCTGAGTAATATCAGTTTTGGGCGTTACAAACACGGCCGTAGTTAATGATTTAATATCAAGACCTTCTGCTGCCATAGCATAAGTTGCTATGATAATTTTTTTTGTTTCACTGGCTTTTAAATCAACTTCTTTCATTCCACCCAAATAATATCCTACTGATGCAATATTTCTGTTTACAATGGCCTGATACAAATAAACGAGTAAATTTTTATTATGTCCTAATACAATCATTTGCTGGTTTGGATTTTCATCTAGTTCATTTTTTATTACTTTTAATATAAATTCGCTTCTGCGATTAAAACTACATAATTTAGATATCATGGTAGAATATTTAACATTACCTCGATAATCAATTTCTATTTTGTTAAAATCATCATCGTTTATTGAATAATTAATTGCTTTAACCAATACTTCTATTGAATTATCTCTTTTTGCTTTATGAACTATGTCCCCCAAATACATTTTAAAAACCTTTGTTAGACCATCTTTTCTTTGCATAGTTGCACTTAACCCCAAGGTATATTTTGTTACTATCTTTTGCAATGATCTACTAAATATTTCGGATGAAATATGATGCACTTCATCTGTTATAGTCAATCCAAACTCGGAAAATATATCGTATGGGTATTCTTTCATTGATAAAGATTGTAACATCCCAATAACTATATCTTTATTATCAATATCAATAATTTGTCCTTGAATTCTTCCTATTTTTGCTCCTGGTAAAAACTGATTTATTCTCTCTACCCATTGATTTAATAAAAATTCCTTATGTACAATGATTAATGTTTTTTTCTTTAGTAATGCCAAAATATATAAGGCAATTACTGTTTTCCCCTGTCCACAACCTAGTTCAAGTAATCCACCACCCCCTATATGTGGACATGAAGCAGCTGACATATATTTATTAACAGCTTCAAGCTGGTAGTCTCTTAACTGTCCTTTAAATTCTAAATTAATATTTGCTCCTTCATTTATACGCGACTCATCTGGTACTCCATAATTTTTTAACCCCCAATAACGAGGAACATATAGTTTTAATTTTGATTCTTGATAAATAGGAAACGACTCCGGGTTATAAGGGGCTTTAGGAATATATGGTTTAACTGTTAATTCCGTGCGAATATAATGTTGTTCTTCAATGCTTAACGATTCTTTAAATATTGAATAGCCTTTTTTACCTAAATATGTAGCGCATTCATCCATAATATTATATGATTAGTAGTGTTTAGATGTATTCAATTTAAATTAAAATATAATATTATGATATATGGCTAAAATGAAAGATTTTTTTAATATTAAAAATGAATCAAATCCGATTTTAGGTATTTTATTAATTTTGTATATTTTAGTTCCAATTAATGTACCAAAAGAATTATCTTCTCCAATTAATAGTATTTATGGAAGAATAGTAGTTTTATTACTAGCATTAGCTTCATTTACTAAAACAAACGCGGTTAATGGAATATTATGTTTAATTGCAGCATATACTTTAGTGAAACGAACCGAGAAACAAAATGGTTTCTTGGAAAATTTTGTGGCAGAAAAATTTACACCACTTAAAAAAGAAAGCTCTAATAAACTAGAAAATTTACCAGTAAGCTTAGAAGAAGAAGTTATTAATAATATGCCTCCATTAACAAATACTAGTTCATCAACTAACCCCAAATATAAACCTGTATTAGATGCGGTACATGCTGCTGCTCCAGCTAGTAATACATATGTTATCGATGAATCTCAAGCACTTTCTGGGGCTTTAAAAAGTGAATCATCTACACCGGGAATGCTTTGAGTATTGCCAGTAGATATAATGTTACTTACATTACCAGAGCTGGCATTTGTAGTTACTCCGCCTATCCAGCTTAGTATTTTACCTGCTATTTTCCAAATTATAAAAAAAATAATTGCTGCCAAACATGTTTTAAAAAAAGTTCCACTAGAGCTTAGATCAATTGGAAAATATTTATTCATATATTGTTCAAAATCTTGATAAAATTCTACACCAGGAGTTTCAACCAACGTTTCACCTGAATCTCCAGTAGGTTGACAATCTATATATATTTCATCGGTTGATGAAATATTTGACGCACTTTTCAGTGCACCATAGGGATTATAATAAGTTAGCGTATCAGATGCACCATTTGTATTTCTTACTGGCGATAATGTACTTTGTTTTATAATATTTTTTAAATTAGAGAAATCAGTTGAGCTAATAGTTTTATAGCCATCTTGACTAGTATAATCAAATACTAAATATTCATTGTTATTTCCATCGCATTCGTCAAATATAAGTGTTCCTTTATACCAAAAATAAGGTTGGTTTTGTAAAATATAATCATTTAAATTATATGATGTTAAATTAACGCTATTTCCTTTTTGAGATGCACTTTCTTTCATTAAATTTATTATTTTAGATAATGCAACCGGATTACTAGTGGATCCTTGTTCTTTAAATGGAATACAAACAGTTAAATTTGAAGCTACTTCTCCTGGAAAAGGGCGGTGTACAATTAACATTTCTGCATCTGCAAATTCACCATTCCATGAATGAATTGATGGCCATACAATTCTAACTTCTGCAACCGTATATTTATTACCATTATAATTAATTGGAGCTGAAGTAGCTGTATCATTATCATAAGATAATTTTATTGAATCATAATCATTTTCTAATACCGAGGGACTTTCTTTATAATAATATAAATAATCACATTTTTTATGACATTGATTTTTTTGTAAATTTTTGTCATCTGTTACATTAATATTAATAGGTGCTGTTGGCGAAGCGCAAATATTTGACATCTTATATATATATTAATAATTAAAAATTATTATAAATTAAAAATATAATAATTAAAAATATATATATATATGAGAATTACTAAAGGTAAAATTAAAAAATTATTACGTGCAAAAAAACAAAGTAGAAAACGACGACACCATCGTAAATATTATAAAAATAAACATAAAAATTCCTTTAGGAAAAAACCATATAATTTACGAATTAAAAGCTTAAAAAATATCAAGAAAGGAGGAGCAAATGATCAATTTGAATGCGATCATATAGGAAAACTTAGTATAAATGGGCCATTTGGAAGAGCTTTTACTACAACAATACTAATAAAAGATGAAAATAAATGGAATGAATTATTAACTAGAATGCAAAATAGATTTTTATATAATTCAATTTTTAATATTGCAAGCATTTTTATAAACAGTAAAAAAATAAAAGATATAAATAATGGTGCACGGAATATATTATTTTTAATGTTAAAAAATACTAATGACGCATCGTTACAGATACCTAGTAATGTTGCTGAAGATAAAAAATTAGTTTTTAATAAACGTGGGCCCCGTCCTTGGGCATCAACACAAGAATTATGTTCTAATGAGTTTAAATGGGGTGATAATGAGGACAATTATTTTTATCTCAACTATCGATATGAACCAAATGCCCAAATAGCAATAATATATATAATTTATTATTTATATAGTCCAGGAACAGAAGTAGGTAATATAATAGAGAAAATGCAAAAATTAATTTCTGCTTGTCAAAGTAATTTAAGCCCTTGTATTTCAAAATTATACACAGAGTTAGCTAATGAAATTGGAATTTCGGATGTAATATATAAACGTTTATGTAATGATTTTTGTTTATCCTTTTTAACAAATGATTCATCTGAGGATGATTTTAACAATGAGATAATGAACAGTTGCGAGCAAATTTTAAAAGCAAACTATCCGGGGAATAATAATATAATTTACACTTACAATGATACAATTTTTGAATTTTATAAAGAATTATGTAGTAAATTAAAAGAATTTTATAATAATTTAAATATAAAAGATAGCGCGCCACATATAGGCGGCGGCGTGTTTAATGATATGATGCAATCGCAAAAGGCAAGATTACATAACACAAAAACACGAGTAGGTACTTCTTTTAAAAATATGAAA
>MDTG01013837.1_pt1 | contig 10272 bp, 7 predicted proteins | sample 811421 | NCBI WGS metagenome assembly MDTG01 (sample SAMN05326645, study PRJNA326480) | marine metagenome | isolation source: seawater | place: Pacific Ocean: South East | collected 2011
CGCCGCCTCCTCGGCGGTGAGGAGGCTCGCAGCAATCGCCTCCGCCACGCCACCGCGCTCCTCATGCTTCGCGTGGCGGGCGTGGATCTCGGCGGCGGACGCGCGGCGGGGCGCGGCGGCGAACTCACCGCGGGGTGCGGCGGCGGCACCACCACAAGAGGCGACGGCATCGACGAGGGGCGCGGCGGCGGGCATGGGGGACATGAAGGCACCACCACTAGAAGGGACTAGAAGTGGATGCAAAGCAGTGGTACCAGGCCCGAAGGCGTATGACGCGGCGGCAGACATGGTGCTCTTCAAAATACTAATTCTTATAATTTGTCTTGATATTTATACCGTCAATTTTATTCTTCAATACCTACGCATTCAAGAATAGCATTATTACATTCACTACTAACAGCAAAATCATTAATATTTCCAAGGTGATTACGAATAACTTTGACAAATTTAAAACAATTGCGTTCGTCATTTACTCTTTTATACGCCAACGCAAGATTACAAAGCATAAATACTTGTGCAATAGCATCATTCTTATTTTCATCTGTAATAGGTGTCGTTGTTGTAATATAATCACCTGTTTCAATAATTAATTGAAATGCTTTAATTGTATCTTCATAGTTTTCAATATTAAATGACGACACTCCATAATTATATATTGTATAATTAAGTGATTTAATATCAATTAATCCAGAATTAAATAATTCTGTTTTCATCGAAATAACATCATCAAATATATCAATCGCAGAATTCCAATCATCTAGTTTCATATGAATAAAACCCAATTGATGTCTGGCAGATGCAAATTTAATAGATAATGTATTCCCATAAAAATTATTTAATTTATTACAATAAGTAATTGAATACTCTAACGCCTTTTCCCAATTCTGGTCATTAATATATTTATTAATCATTTCTTGGAGATCAGAAAATTCTGCGTGTAATTCAGAGCAACGACTCATGATGTCTCGTCCAAAATGTATATTATATCTTTTATGTTATAATTATATTAAATCAATTTTCAAGCGGTGTTTCATATATATTTATAAACTAAATATTTTATTCATAAATATTTTATAATATAATATTATAAAATGTTTATGAACTAAATATTTTATCCATAAATATTTTATAATATAATATTATAAAATGTCAAATAATAATAATGAGATTAAAGAAGTAGAACATGAAGAACTAATTTTAGAAAACAAAATAGCATCTCCATGCTGTGATGTTAAAAAATGTCCTTTTCGGGGTGGTCCATCAAAAGATTTTTTTCTTGGAGGTGCAGTTGTTGCAGCATTAGGAACTGCATATTGGTTTGTTAGATGTAGAGGAAGATGCTAAATAATCATTTCTTCTCTTTCTTTTAATATATCATCAAAAGTTCTTTCTTTTATATTATAATTAATTTTTTCTGGTTCACAAAATGATTTTAGATAATCTGCTCCATTTTCACTACTAAAATCATTTATTTTCTTTACTTTTAAAGTTTGATATTCTCCATGTCTATCTGGTAGAGCACGAGGTTCATCATATACAATTATATCTTGTTTAAATTTATGTTTTGTATTTTTTGAAGGAATTTGAATAGATTTTTTTGATATTTTATTTAATTTATTTTTAACTAATTTATTTTGATTTAATATTTCATTACTATATTCAGATTTATCCATCAATTCTCCATAACCATCTAAAAATGGATTTTTTATATCAGTATCCTCTTTTTTAAATCTTTTATTAAATTCTATATTAAATTCATCGTGTTTTTTTTTATCATCTGATAATTCCCATATTTCTCTAAATAAAGGAATTTCTTTTTTTTGATTATTACAAAAATCAGCAAATTCATTTTCAATCTCTTCATATTTTTTTGTATTCTTACAATTTTCTAATTGTTCTTTAATATATGAGTACGCTTTATGAATAATAATCATATCATTCTCAGTCCCACCTTTGTCTGGATGACATATTAATGCCATTTTATAATATTTTTTTTGTAATTGTTTTAAAGTTGATTTAGATGTGAGATTAAATAAATCATATGGATTTATAAGTGTATTATTATTCATATAAACTTTAATAACGAATTAGAAAAAAAAAAGAGAATTTATCAATAATATAATTTAAAAAATTAATATAAAATATACTAAAAAATATAAAATTGAATAAAGAATTTAAGAAATAAACATCATATATTATATAATGAGTAATCAAGAACAACCTACATATGGTATTTATAATGAAAATAATAAATTAATTCAAAAAGAAGATATTGAAAGATTTTTAATGAAAGGTGGTATAACAGAAAAGATTAATAATATTGATATATGGAGAAAAGCATTTGTTCATAATTCATATTGTAAGAATAGAAAGAAAAAACAAGCACAAAATGTAGAGCAACAAATAGCAGAAGAAAGAAAAACAGTTGATTTAAGTAAAGTAATTGATATTCAAGAAGATTCTAATGAAGTATTAGAATGGTTAGGAGATGGTATTATACAATCTACGGTTGCATGTTATTTAAAAAGGAGATATGAAGGACAAGATGAAGGATTTTTAACTAAATTAAGAAGTAAGTTAGTTAAAACAGAAGCATTATCAAATATGGCAAAATTTCTTGGATTTGGTGAATTTATTCTTATGTCAGAACATGTAGAAAAAGGATGTAATGGTAGAACAAATGCTCGTATTTTAGAAGATGCATTTGAAGGATTTGTTGGGGCATTAGCAGAAGATTTTGGCATTGATGATAGTTGTCGTGGATATATATTATGTAATAAATTTGTTATTAATTGTATTGAAAATGCCATTGATATTACAGAACTTATTATGAAAGATGATAATTATAAAGACCAACTTATGAGATATTTTCAAAGAATGTTTGATGGTGCTCTACCTTCTTATCATGAAGATAAAAGTAATTCAAGCAACCAACCAACAACAGGAGGACGTATATTTTATATGTATGTATGTGATGTTAATGGTAAAAAAATTGGAAGTGGATATGCTAAATCAAAAAAAGAAGCAGAACAAAGGTCAGCGAAGCAAGCATTATATCAATATGGTATTAGAAGTGCTTTTTAAAATTAAATAAATTTTTATTAAGATTATAATTTTTTTAAAACATTATATCTATTTAATCCACTAAATTCTTTATCTTCTGAATTTAAATTTTTAAATTCATGAAATTTTTTACTAAATAATTCACTTTCTAATAATTTGTATCCTCTATCAGTGAAATATTTCATTATATAATCATAATTAACTAAATACTCTGGATGATCTCCAATTGATTCAACATAAACATCTACTTTTTGTCCTAAATTATTCAATTTATTTGTTTTAAATTGACTATTATTACTTTTTTTAATTCTAACAATTGTTTTATTATTTTTCTTTATATTAAGTTCTGAATTTTTGATTTTATTATAAACTACTCCTCCATCAAATGTAGTAAATATAAATACACCTCCTTTTTTCAAGAATGTATTAATATTTTCAAATATATTTTTAAGTGTTGATGTATTTTTGAGGAAATAATGAAACGCAAATTGACAAGCAATAACATCTACTTCTTTTCGTGGTTCAATTTGAGATTGTACTTTATCAATTAGATTTTCATTAAAATCACCTTGCATAAATTTAACTTTCATTTTTGTTTTCATTGTTTTATATCTGCGTTTTGCTTCATCTAATGCATCTTGTGATAAATCGGTTAATAAAAGAAATTCTACTTTTCTTTGATGTAATTTAAATAAATCTCCACCTCTTCCTCCTGCGATTTCAATTATAGACCCTCCATTAACATACTTATTATATAAATATTTTTTCACATGATTATGATATTTTCTAACTAATTTAAGTCTATTACTATTCTCTCCTTGTTGATAATAATTAACCAATTTATTATTATATACACCGTTTAATATCATTTTCTCTGTTATAGGAGACATAATTAATGCTAGTGTTGATTCAGCAACACCCCATCCATTAGGACCTCTAAATTGTCCTTCTTCCTTTGTTTGAAGATAAACATCTGTTTTATCGTCTCTTGCTCTTTCTGGTTTCCACATCTTATTTGAAACATCCAAAGCACATTCTAATATAATATCATCTTTTAATAATTTTTTTTCTGATGTTGATAAATCAGACTTTTTAATTACTTTATTTGAATGTTGGGATGAAAAATAATAGGGGAAAAATTTAAGTTTTCTCTGTTCTATCTTATCTGAATATTCTGGAAATAATTGTTTGTATGTATCATCAAGTTTATAATGTCTTTGTTTGAATACATATTGTGATATAGAAGCAAATACAAAATATTCATCTTTATTTGATGGAGATTGACGAACCAAAAAATCAACAGTATTCATTTCTTGGGGTTTCCATTTATAAACTTTACTAAAATAACCTTTATCAATTGGAGTATATATAAGTCCATCTAAATCATATGGATATTTTGCTTTATATACAGTCTTTGATAAATCAAATATAGTTGTTTTTTCAGTTGGAATATGCTGTTTCTTTTCTTGAATTGTTATTGTTGATTTAGATGGTGATTTAGATGGTGATTTAGATAGTGATTTAGATAGTGATTTAGTATTTAATTTAGCAACAAGATTATATTTAGAAATATCTTTAACTCTTACTTCTAGTGATTCTCCTGATATGTCTTTATTGTCTATAATCAAAGCATCAAATACCATATATTTTTTTAATTCTGGCATATATTCACAATCAAGTAATGCGTTTTTCATTGTATGGGTTATATCTAAATCAATTACTTCTTTTGACTTTGCAATTTGATAACATTTTCCATCATCATCTATATACAAGAAATATCTCTCTCCATCTGCTTTTTCTGTTACTGCGTGATTAGATACTATATATTGAAATGAATTTAATTCTAATGGAACAACTTGATTCATAAATCCACCATTCATATTTACCGTTGTTATATCTTGGTTTTGAAGTCGGTCTCTTGGATTTTTATAATCTTGATTGAATTTTTTAAGAACTTTATTTATTATACGCATATTAAGTGGTTGAAGTGCTTCTGGTATATGTTCTAATATATGTGGTAATATATCTTTTAAACTTTTAAAATATTTTTGAGGATTTTTATTAGAATTATTTGTAGGATGTATATATTCTATTTCAAGACTATATGCCGGTTCTTTATCTTTAACATTTGGTATATTTGTATTTAAATCAAAATATACATATGTAAAATCAAATCTCCACAATCTATCTTTACTATATTTAGATATACGGCGTTTTAATCTATATTTTCCCTTTTTTATTTTTGTTTGTGTTGCAGGGTCTTCTGTTGCAAGTGATATTTTAATTGCTGTTCCATCCAAGAAAAATGAATGGATGGTTTTTTTCTTCTCAAATGTAGGTTCTTTATTTGAAAATGCTGATTTATTGAATTCTGTAAGTTTATTTCCTTCATAATATGTTGTTACAGCACGAATATCTCTATTAAAACAATTTTCAATTTTACTAATAGAATATTCTGTTTTTTTTGGGTCAAATAATTCTGTTAAATTAAATATCTTTTTAAATGATTCTTTTGATATTAATGATGAGTATTTGTATATATTTGGGTCATATCGACCAATATGTAATTCATATTCTATGTTATCTTTATTTAATGATTTTAAACTATTTAGTAAATTATTATTACTCATATAATATTAACTTTTATAAAAATCTATGGCAAAATATTATTAAAATATATGACAAATATTAAAACAAAATTTAATAACTATATAATTTTTAATAAATTTTATAAATATATAGTAATGAAACCAACTTTTTTAATTATTGGTGCTCAGAAGGGAGGTACAACCCCTGGCATTTGGTATTTATCACAGCATCCTGATATTTATATGCATCAAGGTGAAGCACACTTTTTCGATAATGATGATAATTATAATAAGGGTATTGAGTGGTATGAAAATAAATTCTTTGATGGAAATAAAGAATATGTTAGAAGAAAACATCGTGGGGAGAAAACACCTATGTATTGTTTTATGAGAAAATCAATTGATAGAATTAAAAAAGCATATCCAAATATTAAATTATTATTATTCATAAGAAATCCAATAGCAAGAGCATATTCTCAATATAATCATATACAACAAGTTGGTTCAAAAGACAGAATTGCAAAGTTAAAAGGTTTACCACTGAAAGATATTATTGAGAGAGATTTAAAAAAGAAAAATTATAGGCAATACGATACTATTTTACAAAGAGGATATTACTTGGAACAGATAGAATATATTCTTTCTAAATTTCCTAGAAAAAATTTAAAAATAATTATTGGAGAAAGATACAAACAAGACCCTCTAAAAGTAAATAATGAAATATTTAAATTTCTTGGATTAAAACCAATGCAAAATGTTAAAATTAGAACAGATGTTCATGCACGTTCTTATGAAAAAAAAATATCTAAGAGCGAATATGATATATTAGATAAACTATATACCTCCCATAATGAAGCATTATATAAATTTTTGGGTCATAGGATAGAAGAATGGAATACTACATATAATAATATGGTTGGTGTTCAAAAAGAAGGTAATATATTAAAAAAACAATTAATTCATAAAGGAGGTAATATGAATAATCTCAACATAACATTAAACCCTTCTTACAATGAATACATAAAATCAAGCAAAAAAAAGAATCTAATTATTATTTGTGCTGGGGACGATTCACTTCATAAAAAGAAGAAATGGTTTGCTAAAAGTCGTAAATATGTTCTTTGTGTAAATTATTTTGGTGATAAAAACAATACTAAAAAGTCATTTCGTGAAGAATGCGACATATATATTGAATCACAAGGACCCAAGTGGGTAATCATTCGAAATATCTTAATGAAAACTAAATTTTGGCGTAATTTTGACTTTGTAGCTTTACCAGATGATGACCTTGATGTTACTGTTAGCAAATGGAACAAATTATTTCAATATGGACACAAATATAAACTTAATCTATATCAACCATCATTAGTAGATAATGGTAATGAATATGTCGTTCATAAGTATTTAACTCAACATAAAGAATGTGATTTTAGATATACTGATTTTGTGGAGATTATGACACCAATATTTAGTAAAAGAGCATTACGAAAATCATATAAAATATTAACTGACCCAATGATTAAATCAGGATGGGGAGTGGATTATATCATTCCACGTAATATATTAAAAAATAAGGGCGTTGCTATTATTGATAGTGTTCCAATCATACACACTAAACCACTTGGACATGTAGATGCAGCAAAAAAATCTTCATTTTATAAGAAATATAATATAGACCCTGAAAAAGAGATGAAATATTTCTTAAAAAAATACAGGGGGAAAACTTATCAACAAAAAGTATTAAAATGTATATCTAAATAATTTTATTTTTTCATCAAACTCAACTTATAAAGCAGTACATACCAATAGAATAAAATACTTTCATAATTAAAATATTTACGGAGGTCTTCATTTTCAGATACAATATTTTCTGCATCTTTATTGGATGCATTTAATTCTTTCACTTTATCAACACATTGTTTTAATATTGCATTATTTGCTGTATTATTATATTTATTACCTTCTTTTTTAATTTTACCTTCATAATCATAGTTATTATTATCTTGTATAGCAACATAATTCTTATTATCTTTTAATATATGATAATAGAATTCATCCCATTGATAATCTTCTTTCTTTTTAATATTGAAAACAACTGAATTTGATACTAATAAATATTTTAATCGACCTGCATAACTACGACCTGGAATATTAAGAACATATTTCCATTTACAATGGTCTTCTATTGAAACGAACTTGTTTTTATTCTTTTTTAAATCTACCATTTGAATATTCATTTCATTCTTATTGGCACTTTTATTTGCTAAAAATTTACGAATATAATGTGTATTATTTCCACGAAACATTAATTTCCCCGTTTTTTTTGAGAATGGATGTTTCTTACAAGATGTTATTATCTTCTTCTTTGCTAAATCCCATGTATTTGTTTTAGCATTACTCCAATCTTGAAAAGTATGGTCTGGATATAATATATTTTTGTCTTTATTTCTTTTTGCCATTACTAAAATTGGATATTTACCTCCTTTTTCATCTTTTAATATATCATCTGTTGAAACAAGTACTTCTAAATCAGGAACTTTATAATGTTTTAATACTTCCTCTATCATTTTTAGTGTATTTACATTTCTAGACTCCCATTGACCAAAATTATGACTGTTATTTAATTTACCATTATGCATATGTTGGATTTTATTATCTTTTATAACAAGACGAAATCCTAATTTTACATATTTTTGAGATTCTTGAAGAACTTTTGGTGTTAATCCTGTATTAAGATGGGGTTTTAACATTTCATCTATATTTCTGATTAATTTCATATTAAATTCAAGTTGTTTTCCACTAAAAGGAAGTGGCATTGGAAATTCCATTTGATAATTGAATAAAATAAAATCTTTTAGATAAGTTCTATTCACATTATGTATATCTTCTGGTGTAAAATGTTCCAAATAACTTTCTCTTGCTTTGTCTAAATCTACATCTAATGTTTTTTTATTTTTTAACCAAATATCATTTATTTTCATTCCAACATCTTTAAAGATTTTATGGAAATCGACATCCATAGTTTCAAATTTACCAATGTATTTTACTACTTTTTTTGTTTTATAATAAACAAATTTATATTGAGGTGTAATGTGAATATTATACCATTTTGGTTCATCAGTTGATACTTTTTCAATCATAGTGCAAAATTCACTAAAATCCTTTGGTTTTTTATATTGAGACACCCAAACACCATAAGTTTGCTTACCCTTATTATTATTTTTTTCAACAAGTATATCTCTATAAGCACTATAACATCTATTATATGGATTACGAACTATTGTGAAAGAGTAATAATTATCTATCATATGTTGTGAAATATAAAGAGGTGCAATATCTTGATATATGTGTGCTAAGTCATAATCAGTATTTGGATCTTTTTCCCAATATAAAATATTGGGCATTCCCATACCCCATTTATTTTTTTTATATTTTTTAATGAAATAATCATTCACATGCTTTCCACCTGCCTTTGGTATATGAAAAAAAAGAAATTCATTCTTAACTGATATAATCATGTATTACTAATAATTGAGAAAATACTTTTAAGAAAAGTCTATTTTCTTAAAAATCTATTTTTGATTAAACTTTTCTTAAAAAGACTATAAAAATATACTAGTTATAATATATATGACATCAGAACTTTTTAGAGGTCCGTATGAATTAAAGATTGATACTAAAAAATTTAATTTTATTTTTCCAAAACAACTTGATAATCTTAGAATTACAGATATAGCATTGTATAGTATGATATTAGCACCTTATTCACAATATATGATTAATCTTATTAAAAATATATGTGGAAATTATGGTTTTAATTTAAAAGATACTTCTGTATTTGATTTAGGTTCAAATATAGGAGGAACATTATATTATTTTCTTCAACATTCTAAATCTGTTACTGGAATAGAATATGAACCACTTCATGTAGATATAACAAATCATAATTTAAAATTACTTTGTTCTCCATCTGAATTTAATAAATTAACATTACTATATGGTGATGTAGAAAATATATTTATGACTAATAATACACTTATTACAAATACATATAAATATAATTCTATTGAACCAAATGAAATATCTGCAAATAAAAAACCATATAAGAGTATAAACTCTATAAAAGGATTAAGTAGTGGAAAAAAACTATTTTATATAGGAACTCCATTCATAGATTTAGCATTCGGTTCTACATTAGTTGATGAACTAATACTTAATATACATAAATTACATAAACCAACTATGTTTGTAGTTCAATTACCGTGTAATATAGCAAATGATGTTCATGATAATTTTTATAATAAATTACTTCCAAAATTATTACATAAACTTCATCCAGAATATCATATTAAATTTTATATTGATATAAAAAAAAATAATGTTTGTTCCAATCTACATTTAATTTTAATAAATAAAGTAATGGATTGTAAAGTTAAAATTAAAGAAAATAGAAGGTTATTTATACAAAGTTCCCCAGAATTAGAAATAATATTAAATAAACTTGCTATTAAATATAGCGTTGATTGTATAACAAAAAAATTTAAATTAAATGGTTCTTGGAAACCAGTATATTATAATTCATTATATAAAAATGCCACTGTTAAGGGTGATAAAGTTATAA
>MDTG01251784.1_pt1 | contig 10272 bp, 10 predicted proteins | sample 811421 | NCBI WGS metagenome assembly MDTG01 (sample SAMN05326645, study PRJNA326480) | marine metagenome | isolation source: seawater | place: Pacific Ocean: South East | collected 2011
ACAAGGAATTAAAGATTTCAGTGACTGGCCAACTATTCCTCAGTTGTACGTTAAAGGAGAATTTCTAGGTGGTTGTGATATTGTAAAAGAAATGTATGAAAGTGGCGAACTAAAAAAGGTATTAGATAGGATAGACTGATGACGTTTGATGAAAAAATAAAAGAATATAAGGACCATTTAGAAGCACTTAAGAATATAGACAGCCTAGAGGTATACCAATGGTTGATTGGGTTAGGTAAACAACTTTCAACTGACTCTTTAAGCAAAGAAAAACAAACAGAAAATAACAGGGTAAGCCGTTGTCAATACGATCTTTTTGTTGACAGAGAAGATGACAAGTTCAAAGCATGGAGCAACGCCATGATTGCCGGAGGTTACGCATATATATTGGTTGATATTTTTAACAGTATGACGGAAGAAGAATCAAAAAAAATCACAGTAGAAGATTTTAAAAAGATGAAGTTAGACGAAATGCTAACAATGAATAGACAAACTGGTTTTTATCAAATGATAGAAATGATGTTGGCAAAAATTAGATAATTAATAGTATGTCAATTAATGTAACAGAAACAGCAAAAGTACAAATGTCAAATTTGCTGACAAAAAATCCTGAACAAGACGCTGTCCGTTTATCAGTGTTAGGTGGCGGTTGTGCAGGTTTTAAATATGATTGGGGTTTTGCAAAAGATTCAGAAATAAACAAAGATGACGTTGTTGTTAAGTGGGACAATGGAAAGTTTGTTGTTGACTCAATGAGTGTCATGTTTGTACTTGGAACAACTGTGAATTGGAAAGAAGAAGTATTTGGATCTCATTTTGAGATATCCAATCCAAATGCAAAATCTTCTTGTGGTTGTGGCGAGAGTTTCGGTGCTTAATGTCCTATGCATTCGTAATAGGTAACGGCGAATCCCGAAGAATATATAATCTAAATAATTTACGTGGTGGCAAGGGAACCATATATGGTTGTAATGCAATATACAGAGATCATCCAAAACTTTGCGATAAAATAATTGCAGTTAATTCAGAAATGTATGATGAACTAATTGAAGCCAGAGGTATGGGCATGATACCGACTGACATAAAAATTATCGGAGTCGAAGAACTACCCGAATGGGACTACACTCTAAAAAGTGACACACAAGATGGAGGTAGGTATTGGGCAGGTGGCGGCTGGAAGGAAGGAAAAAAACTTAAAACTTTAGACTTTTCGAAAACGAAAGGATCTGGATGTTCAGCAGTGTGGCAGGCCTGTGTTGATGATCACAAAGATATTTTTATAATTGGATTTGATATGATAGGGGGTAAACAATGGACAATAAGAGACGGGTCCATGAGCAGAGATCAAAACAACATATACAAAGACTCTCGAAATTATCCAACTAGGAAAAGCATGAAAGCATATTTAAAGTATGAATGGAGATGGCAACTGAAACAATTGGCAAAAAGATTTAAGGATAAAAATTTTTACTACATCAATAGAATAGAGGTAAACGAATCCAATTTCATATTACACAGTGCAACAACACTTTTAGAAAACTTCAAATATGGCACCTATGGAGATCTAAAAAAGGTGATGGACGGAATGCCTTTAACGTCAATTCGTTGGAAAAGGTACTAAAGAGTGATCGTTGAACTTGCATCAATCTTGTAAATTTTACGCATTTTTACACCTACTTTTTGTGCATATCTTTTGCTGTCACAATTATGGCAAACGTGTTTGTAAGTGTTAGATGCTCTAGCAGGATCTACCTTGGATCTTGGACGCATAAATGTGATTCCGCACGAATCACACATGAAAACAAATACAGTATTGGCACGTTTGAAGGTATGGTAAATGCCAAGTTTTGACTGGCGTTCATACAATCTGAGAGTTTTTAATGTTTCTTTGAACATGATGTCACCTAAAACTATTTAATAAATACATAGAGATATAATATGACCAGACAAATAATAAACACAGGAACCGAAGGAAATTCAGCAACAGGCGACACAATACGTGGCGCAATGTTAAAAGTCAATGCTAATTTCGAGGAAGTATACCAACTAGTAGGATCAGGTGACACTGGCCTTTTAACAACATCTGTGACAAATGGCGACATCAAGGTCCAACCGAATGGTGCAGGTAACGTTGAAATAGATCAATTACAAATCAACAGCACAACCATAACTCCTTTGGTTACAAACAATGACCTAACGTTAGGTGTCAATGGTACAGGAAACGTGGTTGTAAACGATGACAGAATAATTATAAACACGACAAAAACTGCGACCGGAATAGGTAACGCAGGTGACAGAGCAGGATCAATATCTTATGACGGAACAAACTTGTATGTTTGTACTGCCAACTATGATGGGTCTACTGCTGTCTGGAAAAAATTAGTATTACAGGCGATATAAGATGGCTAGACAAAGTTTAAATGTAGGAGCAGTTGCAAATGACGGAACAGGTGATGATCTAAGATCCGCTTTCCAAAAAGTAGAGGCAAACTTTATAGAAATATATGCAAACACTGCCGTTGGATCCCAAATACAAATTGCTGGAAATGAAATTACATCCACGCAATCAAATGCAAATTTAAAATTAACTGCATCTGGCACAGGAATAATTGAACTGGAAGGATTATCTTTCAGTGACAACAATATTTCAGCAACTAGATCAAATGATGATCTAGTATTGAATGCAAGTGGAACAGGTAAAGTTAAAATTAGTGGATTGAAATATCCAACAGCAGATGGATCAGCAAATCAATTTTTATTAACAGATGGCGCAGGCAACTTGTCTTTTGGTGCACCAACTGGTTATACTTTTGTAGGTGATGACTCCACAGGCACAGCGGTGCCTTTAGGTGAAACATTTAAATTTGTAGGTGGCACAAACGTTACCACAGCAGTCAGTGGTGATCAAGTCACTATAAATGCCGTTCTTACAACTTCTGTGTTTACAGAAATGGACGCAGGAAACATTAGGATTGAAGGGAACGATATCTTAAACACAGCGACAGACCAACACTTGGATTTAAAAACTACAAGTAAAGGAAACGTTAGAATTCAAAGTGGTGTTGGATTAGATTACGCCACAAAAACGGCAGGTTCAACTGCCGCCTTGACCATTGATCAGTTTACAATGGCAACATACAGAAGTGCCAACTACACGGTACAAGTTACAGACGCCACTCGTAGCGAATACCAAACAAGTTTACTGAATGTGGTGCACGATGGCACAAGTGCATATTTCCAAGAATTTGGTGTGACTTTTACTGGATCAAGCCAACTGGCTACAATCACAGCAGACGTATCTGGTAGCACTGTTAGAATAAGAGCAACACCGAACGCAATAGCACCATTAGATTTCAAAACATTTAGAACTGCAATAATTGTATAAATTTTTACATTCGGTTTACAAAATCTAAACATAAATACGTCTAGTAGGAAAAACATATGGCAAAACAAAGTATTAATATCGGAACTAGTGCTAATGACGGGACAGGTGATCCGTTAAGAACAGCATTCACAAAAATCAATCAAAACTTTACAGAGTTGTACGGAAACAGTGACGAGGCAAATGACTTATTAGAAGATTCATCTCCACAGTTGGGAGGTGACTTAGATCTAAATGGTAGAAGAATAATCACTGGCAGATCGAACGAGAATATCAGATTATCCCCATCAGGTACAGGTACAATAGAATTACAAGCAAATACAAATGTTACAGGTAATATCACTGCAACAGGAGACATTGTTGCAAACGGAAATATCAATTTAGGAAATGCCGCAAGTGATCAAGTCAAAGTCACTGGTGTATTTGAAGCAGACCAACTACAGATAGACGGAACAACATTAACAAGCACAGTTACAAATGGTGCAGTTACAATACAAGGCAACGGCACAGGTGGAGTCAACATTGCTGACATCACTATCAACGACAATGAAATTACAGCATCTAACTCAAATTCAAATTTAGTTTTATCAGCAGGTGGCACAGGCGACATACTTGTTGGAGCATTAAAAATTCACGGAACGACAGTAAGTTCAGATACATCAACAAAACTCACTTTTGCTGAAGCAGTTGACGTAACAGGTGCTTTGGTTGCCGAAACTTCTTTAAACATTGCAGGTGATGGAGCAACTGTCACAGGTATAAAAGATGAAGACAACATGGCAAGTGATAGTGCGACAAAACTGGCAACGCAACAATCCATTAAAGCATATGCAGACACAAAAGCAGTTTTAACAGGATCAACAAACAACACTATTACGACTGTCACAGGTGCAAATGCTATTCAAGGAGAAGCAAATTTAACTTTTGATGGTAGCACACTTGCCTTGACTGGTGCTCAAACAATCTCAAGCACACTAGGAGTATCAGGAGTTTTAACAACTGCCAATGTGAACACAGTAGGAACACACACAGTCACAGGGCAATCTGATATTGATTATGTAAGAATTAAAGACAACACAATTTCAACCAATGCTTCAAACGCCAACCTAAGTATAACAGCAAACGGCTCAGGCACAGTAAACTTTGGTTCACCGGTAACATTTATAAACCAAGATGTTGACATCACAGGATCGTTGACAGTAGACAATATCGACATCAACGGTAACGCAATAACGGCAACAAATACAAATGGCGGTATTAACATAACTCCAAATGGCACAGGCACAGTAACAATAGCAGGAAATTTTGTCGCTGTATCAAACACATTATCAGCAGGTGACATAGAAACTTCAGGAACTGTTGACACAAACACAGTGAGAGCAATTACTTCAAACGGAAACTTGAAACTTGCAACACAAGGTACAGGAAACATTGACGTAGACAACAAAAAAATTATTAATCTAGCGGCTCCTACAGCAGGCACAGATGCTACAAACAAAACTTATGTAGATGCTAGAGTAGGATCTGGACTTAAAATTGCAGACGACACATCAACAGTTTCAACAGTAGCGGCCGGTGATACAATTAAAATTGCAGGTGGCACAGGTATTACTACTGCGTTGTCTGGAGGCACGTTGACAATAACCAACGACGTTGCATCTGGTGGCGCAATTACTTTCGTTGGTGATGATTCAACTGGCACAGCAGTAAGTCCAGGCGAAACTTTTAGAATTAGAGGAACAGGTGGAGCCACAGTTGCAGTAAGTGGTGATGTAATGACAATCACTGGAGGCAGTGATGATCCAATTAAAATAGTTGGTGATGACTCAAACGGTACAAATGTAACACTAGGATCAACAATTAAATTTGCTGGTGCTACTGGAATAGGCACTGCGATGTCAGGCGATACTTTAACAATTACTGGACCAACACTAACAAATTACGCACAAAAAACAGATGTTGCACTAAAATTAGTGGGTGATGACAGTAATGGAACATCATTAGTATTTGGAGAAACATTTAAAATTGCTGGAGCAACAAATATAACAACCGCAGTGAGTGGCGATGTATTGACAGTGACAGGAACAACAACTCCAATAATCAACGCGATTTCATCATCTGATAGTTCAGAGATTTTAGTAAATGATGGAATGCGTGTATCTGGACCGTTGACTGCATCCACAATTGACACAAATACAATTAGTTCAAGTGACTCAACAGTTGTTACAATAAATGACGGACTTAATGTAACAGGAACAATATTTGCTGATACAATCACAGTCTCAACAATATCAGCACCAAGTGATAGCACAGGCACATACACTATTACTTCTCCAACTACGATTACATTAGATCCAGTAGAAGAAATTATAAACGATGCACCAATGAAACTTGTAAGCAAAACAGTTGCTCAACTAGGATCATTGACTTCATCAGCAGGATCGATGGTTTTCTGTACTAACGAATCCGGTGGCGCAATACCAGCCTTTTATGACGGATCAAATTGGAGAAGAGTAAGCGATAGAGCAATCGTTTCTTAATAGTTAAATGGCAGAATACATAGTAACAGTAAAAAAAGAAGCAAATTGGGAAGATCTGAATACTGAACTTACCAACGACACATCTGGTGATGCATCGGTAGATTCCAACATCATTCCAGATAGGGCAGTGCCAGTTTCAAAACTTAGAGCAACCAATAAAAGAAATACTCATTACGATCTTACTGCCGAAGAAGTCAATAAATTAAAAAATGATTCTAGAGTTGAAGATATAATCGCATTAGAAGATTTACCAGATCCTGTGCTTTTTAAAATACAAGATGGACAGGACGCATCAAGTTTTAACAAAGGAACTACATCTGCAGGCAATCAGGACAACTACGGTTTGCTAAGACACATATCAGCAACTAACAACTTTGGTTCTTCAATTTTAGATCCAGGATCAGCATACAACTATGTTCTTGATGGTACAGGAGTTGATGTTGTTATAATGGATTCGGGGATAGAACCTACACATCCAGAATGGCAAGACGCAGAAGGTAATTCAAGATTGAAACAAGTCGACTGGTATTCTGTTTCTGGGGTAAGTGGTTCTCAATCAGGGTCACACTACACAGACACAAATGGGCACGGCACACACGTGGCCGGCACAGTGGCAGGAAAGACTTTTGGTTGGGCCAAGAACGCTCACATCTATGCAATGAAAATTCAAGGCACCGGTTATATTTCATTGACAGAAGGTTTTGACATTGTTACTGCCTGGCATAACTCAAAAGGCACAGGGAGACCCACAGTTGTCAATATGAGTTTTGGTTATGGCTACTATCTAGATTCAAACGTATCTCCAAACACAATTGGTGGCGCAGATGTCGCCGGCGGAGAATACAGAGGAGCCAACCACACCGAAACAGTGAGAGGTAATCTGTTGGCAAAAGGAGTGTATGGTGCTACAACTGATACTTCTGGCATTTATTTTGTGCCAAGAAGAATATCATCAATAGATGCTGACATACAGCAAATGGTAACAGCAGGAATCCATGTTGTGGTGTCTGCGGGAAATAATTTTATGAAGCACGACGAAGTGGCTGGCACAGACTATGATAACTTCCTGTCAGATGGAAGCGGAAACTATTATCATTATCACAGAGGATCATCACCACACGACGACGAAATTATAAGAGTAGGTGCACTTAGAGCCACTACACAATCAGCAACACTTGATCAAAAAGCATCATTTAGTTCTGCTGGTCCAGGTGTTGACATCTATGCTTGTGGCGAACAGATTGTAAGTGCCTGCTCAAACACAAATGAACAAAGTGCAGTTACATATAATCTAAGCGGCTCATTTAAACAAGTTAAAATGAGTGGTACCTCAATGGCCGCACCACAGGTGGCAGGAATAGTTGCACTAGTGGCCCAGGTTCACCCTGACTGGACTCCAGCACAAATCAAAGGTTGGATGGTTAACAATGCGGGTGATAAAATTTTTAGCACAGGACAAAATAATGACTATTCAACTGATAATAGTATATTAGGTGGTAGTCAAAAAGTTGCGTATCTGACCATGAACGGAAGTACGCCATTTACATATTCAGCATCTTAATATTTTTTTGGTCAAACCAAAAATACAATATGAAACACTATAACAAGTACAAAAAATTTAAAACACCTAGATCTGAACTCACACGGTTAAAAGATATGCTTAAACGTGCAAAAGATCCTGTTGAAAAAGAAAATATATCACAACACATTGAACACTGGCAGAGACAGTCAAAAAATAGAAGTTAGAATCCAATAAATATCATTATAAAGGAGTAAGTTCAAATATGGCCGCACCCGTGTGGACAACCACAGCAGGCAAAATTGCCTCGATTAATGAAAGAGAATCCTATTCTCTGGCTTTAGAAGCCAACGACACAGATAGCACCAGTTTGACTTATTCACTTATTGCCGGGTCACTGCCCCCAGGTCTTGAACTTACTTCTGATGGGGTAATACAAGGAGTGCCGTTTGAAGTTGCTACAAGAAGAGTTTTCAAATTTGTGGTTAGGGTATCAGACGGCACAAACATCGCTGACAGGACATTTACACTAGAGATTAAAGGAGCAGATGAACCAACATTCACAACTGCGTCTGGTACACTAGATTTTTCAGATTCGACTAGATCTGATTATCAAAGAATTTGGGTAATCGATGGATCAAAAATACAATTTCAAGTTGAAGCGGTAGACACAGACACAGCAACAGGGCAACAACTTTTATTTGACATAGTGGAAGGAACACTGCCGCCAGGCACATCCATGAGTAAGTCTGGACTGATCACTGGCACAGTTGGATTGACAGACGATGAGTTATATGGACCAATGGGTGGATATTCCGGCAAAGGTTATGACCAGCAAGGATACGATCCTTTGGTGTACTCAAAATCAAGAAGTATATTGTATGAATTCATAGTAAGGGTATCTGACGGATCATCATCTAAGACACAGACCAACAGCATACAAGTAATTACAGCAGATTTTTGGAGAATAGATAACAATCAAATTACAATTGATGGAACAACTTACAAAAATTCTCCATTGACAATTGATCTATCTGCTATAAGGAAACCGGTTTTTACAACTGATAGTGATCTTGGCACTTACAGACATGATAACAAACTGGTTCTTCAGATTGATGTTGAGGATTTTGATCCTTTACAAGCGGCTCTAGAGTATAGTGTTATCAGTGGATCATTGCCACCAGGAATAAGCATAGACACAAATACAGGTGAACTTTATGGCACATTGCCTACAAGCACCGCAGTCACAACATTATACACTTTTACAATTAGAGCAAATAGGACAGTGGCAACTGGATTGTCAGTGTACAATGATAAAGAATTTACATTAAGGATTATAGGTGATATCGACGTTGGAGTCTCTTTTACTTCAACTAATTTAATTGGAACACTGACAGCAGGAGTTCCTTCGTTGCTATCTGTAAAAGCAGTTGGTGTAGATACAAATAGAGTATTAAATTACAGCGTCACTAGTGGTAGTTTACCAACAGGAATCACTTTATCTCCACAAGGAAACTTTGTTGGTACAATTGATTATAATGAGTTTACAATTTTTGAAAACAACGCAGTAACCTTTGACAGCAACACTACAACAATAGATAAAGAATTTAGTTTTGAGGTTACCGTCACAGATCAATACAAAACTGTAAGCACTACAAAAGAATTCAAAATAATCGTATCATTGCCATTTAACAAAACATATGGCAACCTAGGCACTAGTGGAATAATTTCAAAAACAGATCAAAACATTTTTGATGAAATAAGAAAAGACAGTAATATCAATAGTCCTGAGTATGTATACAGACCAGAGGATCCAAACTTTGGTGTAACAAGCAATGCTCAAATGTTGTTACTTGCTGGACTCGAACATAAAACATTAACCGAGTTCCAAAATAAAATGGCTCTCAACCACGAACCAAAAAGACTTTACTTCAACGGATTAAAAACTGCTACCGCCAAAGTAAATGGTGTGGTAGAATATGAAGTAGTGTATATAGAAATGATAGATCCACTAGTGAACTCTTCAGGCAAGTCGGTGAGTAAATCAATAACATTAAGAGATGAACTGCAAAATATTATTCAAGGACCTGTTTCTTCAGATGATATATTGACTGCTGACGCAACAGAATACAATGTGACCACAGGTGGTGGAATGAGTTTTAGAATATCCGGATCCAAAGTTAGGTATGCTAATGAATTGTCTGCTGATCTAGATTACGTGAAAACAGTGTATCCTAATGCAGTAGATAATATGAGAACTCAAATGAAATCTCTAGGAAATAAAGAATGGATACATTTACCATTGTGGATGAGAACTACACAAACAGGTGACTTGGCTCCATTGGGTTTCAAACCAGCCATTGTTTTAGCATATTGTAAACCTGGTAAAGCAGGATTGATAAAACAAAGAATTACAGATAAAAAATTACAATTCGAAAATATTGAATACATTATAGATAGATATCAGATCAGTAATCCTATGCTAAAAGTTGATCCTAGCAGGTTTGAAGGAGACGGATCAACAACTAGTTTCTCTTTAAACGAATTGATTAACGAAGAAGAAATCAAATTAACCAGAGACGGAGTAGAGATTTTTGTGCAAAAAGTGTTCAAAAACCTAACCGCTGACGTTAATACAGTGGTGTCAGATGATACTAGAAGATCGGGAGACTTTGAAAACGAATTCTTTTTAACGCATGACACGGAAAATAAACAAAGCACAATCAATTTCACATCAGCACCTATAGCCGGCGCAAAATTTGTCGTAAGTAGGCAATCTGGTGATAAATATCTTGTATTTGAAAGAAAAGGAATATAATGGCAAGTAGTAT
>MDTG01362400.1_pt1 | contig 10272 bp, 14 predicted proteins | sample 811421 | NCBI WGS metagenome assembly MDTG01 (sample SAMN05326645, study PRJNA326480) | marine metagenome | isolation source: seawater | place: Pacific Ocean: South East | collected 2011
CTTGAAAGATTTAGAAAAAGCAAAAAAATTAGACGCTGATTGTGTAGAAATACATACAGGTAAAATTTGTAATCTAATAAATAAAAAAAAAGATTATAAAAATGAATTTAAAAGAATTCAGAAAGCGGTGCAAAAAGGCAGTGAACTAGGTTTAGAAGTTCATGCCGGGCATGGTTTAACATATATTTCAGCTAGAATATTAAGCAAGATAAAAGGAATACAAGAATTTAATATTGGTCATTTTTTAATTGGAGAGTCAATTTTTGAAGGAATGCCATCAGCAATAAAAAAATTTAAGAAAATTTTAAAATTATGAGTATTTTTGGAATTGGCACTGATATTGTGAGCGTTGACAGAATAAGAAGTTCCCTAAAAAATAAAAACTTTATTATTCGTATCTTTCACGAAAAAGAAATTTTAAAATGTAAAAAAACTAATAATAGTATTAATTGCTATGCTAAAAGATTTGCAGCAAAAGAAGCTTTTTCAAAAGCTTTGGGAACAGGAATATCTAATGGCATAAATTTTAATGAGATTGTTATATTAAATAAAAAATCAGGTAAACCATATATAGATATTGTTGGTCAAACTAAGAAAATACTTAATAAGAAATTTAAAAGAAGAAAATCTAAAATATCATTATCACTGTCTGATGAAGAAAAATATGCAGTTGCCTTCGTAACAATATCATTATGAAAAAAAATAAAATTTTTCTAATCATTTTTGATAATGTTAAAACTTTAATTGGTGCATTATTTATAGCGATTTTAATTAGATCACTTCTTTTTCAACCTTTTTATATACCTTCTTCTTCAATGGAACCTACTTTGTTAGTAGGTGATCGTATATTTGTATCAAAATATTCATATGGTTATAGCAAACATTCGTTTCCATTTAGTCCCAATATAACAGATGAACGTTTTTTTGCGAAATCACCTAAGAGAGGTGATTTAGTGGTTTTCAAAACTCCTGCAGATAATAGAACGGATTATATAAAAAGATTAATAGGGATGCCTGGAGATACAATCCAATTTGTTAAAGGCTCAATTCTAATAAATAATAAAAAAATTTTACGAAAAAAGGTTGAAAGTACAAAAATTATAAGGTGTGGAAGTTTTTTATTAGAAACTGACACTTACATAGAAACATTACCAAATGGTAAAGAACACACAGTTGTTTATAAAAAAAAAGGTTCTTTACAAAACACAAAAATTTTTAAAGTTCCTTCTAATCATTATTTTTTACTTGGTGATAATCGAGATTGTTCAAAAGATAGCAGATATCTTGATAGTGTTGGATATGTTAATAACTTGAATTTAGTAGGAGAAGCTAAATTAATATTCTTTTCGAATGATACAAACATAAGTAGTTTAAAAAAAGTTTGGAATTTGAATAAATCATTTAGATTTGAAAGATTATTTAAAGGATTATAATGGAAAAAAAAATTAAAGAAATTGAAAAAATAATAAAACATAACTTTAAAAAACCATCTTTATTAGAAACAGCATTAACTCATAAAAGTTTTGATAATAATTTTAATAATGAAAAATTAGAGTTTCTAGGAGATAGAGTTTTAGGTTTAGTCATCTCAGAAAAACTCTTAGATAAATTCCCAAATGAAAAAGAGGGAATAATTGATAAAAAATTTGCTAATTTAGTTAATAAAAAAACCTGTTTACTAATTGCCAGAAAAATAAATTTAAAAAAATTTATTTTACTAGGTGCTTCTCATAAAAAACTTGAAAGCTCAGCAGATAAAATTACCAGTGATTGTTTAGAGGCTGTTGTTGGTGCAATATATTTAGATGGAGGTCTTAAGGCTGTTGAAAAATTTATATTTAATTTTTGGGAGGAATTTCTAATTAAATCAAATATTACTTTAATAGATTCTAAAACTAAGCTTCAAGAATTTAGCTTGAAAAGATTTAAAGAATTACCAAAATATGTATTTTTTAAAAAGACTGGGCCTCAGCATAGACCATTATTTAAAACTGAAGTACAAATTCCTAATTCAAAAAAAATTATTGGTGTAGGTTCGTCAAAAAAAAATGCACAACAAAATGCTGCAGCTAAACTTTTAAAGATTCTTAATATATGATTTGGGAAGATGAATGTTATTTACTATCTAAAAGAAAATTTAGAGAAAATGCAAATATAATTAATATTTTTACTCAAAAAAAAGGTAAGCTTGACGGTATAGTCTACGGCGGAACTTCAAGAAAAGTAAGAAATTATTTACAGATTTCTAACAAATTGTTTGTTTCACATACATCAAAAAGTGAAAATAAAATAGGATATTTTAAAACTGAACTTATCAAACCTATTTCGCCTCTATACTTTAATGACAAACAAAGAACTTCTGCATTAATTTCTATTTGTTCTTTATTAAATATTTTACTACCAGACTCTCAACCTAATAAAAAGATTTACGAGTCTTTTGAAAATTTGATTAATTCCATTAATTTAAAAAATTGGATTTTTTTATATATTTTTTTTGAAATAAATCTTATCAAAGATTTAGGTTATGACACAAATCTAGCTGAACATTCGAGTGATATTAAAATCGAAAAAGACTTCCTTAAAATAAAAATCGATGGATATATTTATGAAGTTCCAAATTATTTAATACAAAATCAAATACCAGAAAATTTTACAAACTTTCTTGTTCGTAAATCACTTTATTTTACAAGACAAGTTATGTTAAACAAATTTTTTATCCCGAATAATTTATTATTTCCAAAGTCTCGTATAATTTTCGAAAATTATTTTAATTAAACTAAATCTTTTTGACTATATCTAAAGCAAAATAAGAAACAATTGCTGAAGCTCCAGCTCTTTTAAAACACATCAGATTTTCAATAATTACATCTTCATTAATAAACTTATTTTTAATTCCATTTTTTATTATGCTGTATTCACCCGAAACTTGATAAGCTAAAACTGGAATTTTAAAATTATCTTTTATTTTTTGAATTACATCTAAATAAGGTAAACCAGGTTTTACCATAACCATATCAGCACCTTCTTTAATATCTAATGCAACCTCTCTTAAGGACTCATTGCTATTAGCAAAATCCATTTGGTAATTTTTTTTATCGCTTTTCAAAGATTTTTTTGAACCAACTGCATCTCTGAAGGGACCATAGAAATTAGAGGCATATTTAACTGCATAAGAAAGAATTTGTACATTATAAAATTTATTTTTATCAAGATATTTTCTTATTTTTCCAACACGCCCATCCATCATGTCAGACGGTGCTATAACATCACTACCCATTTGTGCTTGAAGTAAAGCTTGCTTCATAAGAACTTCAACAGTTTCATCATTAATTACATAATTATTTTTAAGCAAACCGTCATGTCCATGACTAGTATAAGGATCTAGCGCAACATCAGACATTACTCCAATATTATTTTTAAATCTTTTTTTTATAAATCGTATAGCTCTACAAACTAAATTATTTTCATTTAATGCTTCTATTCCAAATTTATCTTTCTTTAAGCTTGGGGTTGAGGGAAAAAGAGCCACCATAGGTATTTTATATTTAATAATATTATTTACAATTTTTCCTAACTGATCAATAGAATGTCTATAAATACCAGGCATTGATTTTATAGGCTGCTTCTTTTTTTTCCCCTCTACAAGAAAGATTGGATATATTAAATCACTTGGTGATAAGTTGTTTTCTTGAATTAATTTCCTAGACCAGTTGTATTTTCTGGTTCTACGTAGCCTCAAATTAGGAAATTTTCCAGTAATCATGCTTTATTTAATTTATTATGCGACAAATGTATTATACAAATATACATTACAAAGATATAAATAACAATAATTCATGACAACAGACTTAAATAATATTGTAAACTTAAATCTAAAAAAAGAAGAAAAAATTTTAAATTTTTCTGATTTTCAAAAACAAAGTTTAAAATTTGATATAGCAAAACTTCAAGAAGCTTATAAGCAAATAATCCAAACTAAAAAATTTGATGATGGTGGAGGTATTTCTCATTTTGGTGCAATTTGTTTAACTAGAAAACCAGGTGACCCAGAGTCTGTAAAAGGTCATAGAGCTAGAGGTATTTATTGGACCAAACCAGACAGATCAGGAAAAGAAGTTTCCAGAGATGTTAAAATTGATGAGGCTGAATATACGGAATTTATACCAGATTATGAAAATACATATTTTAAGGAGGTATTTGATACTTTATCGTCAAGATATAAATTAGGTAGAGTAAGAATTTTATTAAAAGAACCCAGGTCAACTTTAAGTTGGCACAGAGATCCAGAACCAAGATTGCACATTCCTATAATAACTAATCCTGGATGTTTAATGGTTATAGATAATGTTGCAAAACATATGCCAGCAGATGGCTCTGTTTGGATCACAAATAACACTAAATACCACAACGCATTCAACGGAGGTGAAGAAAATAGAGTTCATCTTGTTGCTTGCGTATTAGATTATAAATTTAATTAAATTGAGTTTTTTATTTAAAAAAATTTGTATAGCCTCAGACCACGCTGGTTTTAATTTAAAAGAGATAATTAAAAATCATTTAATCAATAAACATATGTCTATTTTTGATTTAGGTCCATACGAAAACAAATCAGTTGATTACCCAGATTATGCAAAAAGACTAGCTAAGCGAGTTAAAGCTAAAAAAAGTGATATAGGAATATTAGTTTGCGGATCTGGAACAGGCATGGCTATAAGTGCTAATAAAATCAAAGATATAAGAGCCGCTGTTTGCTATAATTCTATGTCTACTAGATTGTCTAGACAGCACAATAATGCTAATATAATAGCTTTAGGAGCAAGATTAACAAAAAAAAGCCTATCTTTAAAATTAGTAGAGCTATTTTTAAAAACTAAATTTGAAGGTGGCAGACATTTAAGAAGGGTAAAAAAAATATAATGTCAGTAATTAAATTAGATAAATATTTAAACAGTTTCTTTAAATTAAGTTTGCAAGATGCTGATAATGAACTCTATAACTCAATTAGAGATGAATTTTCTAGACAGCAAAATCATATTGAATTAATTGCATCAGAAAATATAGTTTCGAAGGCAGTTTTAGAAGCTCAAGGTTCAGTTTTAACAAACAAATATGCAGAGGGTTATCCTGGAAAAAGATATTATGGCGGATGCGAACATGTGGATATTTCAGAGAACTTAGCAATTGAGAGAGCAAAAAAATTATTTGATTGTCAATTTGCGAATGTACAGCCACACTCTGGAGCACAAGCAAATGGTGCAGTTTATTTAGCTTTGTTAAAACCAGGTGATACTACTTTAGCGATGAGTTTAAATTCAGGTGGACACTTAACCCACGGAGCTAAACCAGCTCAATCAGGCAAATGGTTTAACGCTTTACATTATGAAGTTAATAAAGAAACTGGTTTAATTGATTATGACAGTGTAGAAAAACTTGCTTTAGAAAATAAACCAAAACTTATTATTGCAGGAGGCAGTGCGTACTCAAGAATTATTGATTTCAAAAAATTTAGAGATATTTGTGATAAGGTAGGAGCATTTTTACTTGTTGATATGGCACACTTTTCTGGTTTAGTAGCTGGAGGGGCATATCCTAATCCTACGAAATATGCTGATGTTGTAACATCAACAACTCATAAAGTTTTACGTGGCCCAAGAGGTGGAATTATTTTAACTAATAAAGAAGATTTAATTAAAAAGTTTAATAGTGCGATTTTTCCTGGTTTACAGGGTGGTCCGTTGATGCATGTAATTGCAGCTAAAGCTGTTTGCTTTAAAGAGGCTTTATCGGATGATTTTAAATTATACACAAAAAATGTAATTAAAAACGCTAAAGTTTTATCTGAACAATTATCAAAAAAAGGTTTCAAGATTTTTTCAGGAGGTACTGATACTCATTTGATGTTACTTGATCTAAGATCTTTTAATGTTACTGGTAAGGATGCTCAAGCGTCATTAGGAAACGCAAATATTACATGTAACAAAAATGGAATACCTTTTGACACAGAAAGTCCGATGATAACATCTGGAATAAGACTAGGAACTCCAGCGTGTACTACTAGAGGATTTAAAGAAAATGAATTTAAATTAATTGCAGAATTAATTCATAAAGTAGTCAAAGGATTAAGTGAAAATAAGTCAGATAATTCAAAAATTGAAAATGAAGTTCAAAAAGAAATAATTGATCTTTGCTCGTCTTTCCCTATATATAGTAATTAAAAGAATTATGCTTTGTCCATTTTGTAGAGAAAGAGATACTCAAGTCGTAGATTCTAGGCCTTGTGAAGAGGGAACAGCTGTTAGAAGAAGGAGATTGTGCTCATGTCATGGAGGTATGAGATTTACAACATTTGAAAGAATACAATTTCAAGAACTAAGCGTAATAAAAAGCAATAATAAAAGAGAACCTTTTGATCGAGATAAAGTTTCTAAATCTATTAGAATAGCTACAAGAAAAAGACCAATAGATATTGATGCGATAGATAATTTTGTTTCTAAAATAATTATGAAGATTGAAGGTCTGGGCGAAAGTGAAGTACCAACATCAACTATTGGCAAATTTATTATGGAAGGTTTACAGTATCTAGATACGGTTGCCTATGTTCGATATGCTTCTGTTTACAAAAATTTTAAAGAAGCAAAAGACTTTGAACAATTCGTCGGCAATTTAAATGAAAAAAAACCATAATTACTACCTTAATTTAGCATTTAATCAAGCGGAGACAAACTTAGGTCGAACAAAATTAAATCCGTCTGTGGGTTGTCTTGTTGTTAAAAATGGTGAGATTTTATCATCAGCTACAACCTCTATAAATGGAAGGCCCCACTCAGAATTTAATGCATTACATAAATTAAAAAATTGCTCTGGTGCATTTTTATATACAACATTAGAACCATGTACGCATTATGGAAAAACTCCCCCATGCACAAATATAATTATAAAAAAAAAAATTAAGAAAGTTTTTTACGCTTCTGAAGATCCGGATCCTAGAACTAGAAAAAAAGCAAAAAAAATTTTAAATTTAAAAAAAGTAAAAACACAGTTAATTAAAATAAAGAAATATAAAAACTTTTATAAAAGTTATTTTGTAAATAAAAAATATTCTATTCCTTACATAAGTTCAAAAATTGCAATATCAGAAGATTATCAAACAATAAATAAAAATAAAAAATGGATTACAAACGATAGGTCAAGAAAAATTGCACATTTATTGAGACATAAATATGATTGTATTTTATCTACATCAAAATCCATCAATCTAGATGACTCTTTACTAAATTGTAGGATTGATGGACTAGATAAATCTAGACCCGATTTATTTATTATAGATTTTAATTTAAAGCTTAAAAAAAAATTATCTTTAAATAATCTACTAAAAAAAAGAAAAACCTATCTAATTACAAACAAAAAAAATTCAAAAAAAACAAGATTTTATAAAAAACTAGGTTATAAGATAATTTTAGTGAGCAAATTTAAAAGTAAAAATGATTTTAATTTATTTTTTAAAAAAATTTATAGAATGGGTTATTCAAGAATGTTAGTAGAAACAGGTTTAACTTTTCTTAATTATTTATTAAAAAATAAATTAATTAATAAATTATATATTTTTAAAAGTAAGAACAAACTTGGATATAAGGGTAAAAATAATGATAGTGCTAAATTTTTAAAAAAAATTTCAGCAAAATTAATTACAATTAATTTAAATGGTGACAGACTTTATAAAAAGGAATTTTAATTATGTTCAATGGAATAATATTTAATACTGGTATAGTAAAGAGTATCAAAAAAAACAAAAATAGTATTTACGTTGGTATTAAATCAAAAATCCAATTTAATAAAAGTGAACTAGGTTCTTCAATTTGTTGTGACGGTGTTTGTCTTACAGTCGTAAAAATTAAAAAAAATATAATTTATTTTTATATTTCTTATGAAACTTTATATAGATCTAATTTTAAAAAACTGAAGATTAATCAAGTAATAAATTTAGAAAAGTCCTTAACCTTTGGAAAAAGTATATCAGGTCATTTTATTCAAGGACATGTAGATACTGTGGCTATAATTAAAAATATTAAATTATTAGATAAAACCTGGATAATAAAATTTCAAATTTTGAAAAAAAAATATAGTAAATTTTTAGTTGAAAAAGCTTCAATATCAATAAATGGGGTGTCACTTACTATTTCAAAAATTTATCAGAAGACTTTTGAAATAAGTGTAATTCCTCATACTCTTAAACTTACTAATTTAAAGAATTTAAAAGAAAATAGCTTAGTCAATGTAGAATTGGATATATTAAGTAAATATATATATAAATTTTCCAACTAATGTCTAAATATAAATTTTCAAAAATTTCTTCTATCATACAAGATGCTAAGAAGGGTAAGATGTTTATATTGGTAGATGACGAAAATAGAGAAAACGAAGGTGATTTAGTAATACCTGGTTCTAAATGCAATTCAAAGAGCATAAATTTTATGGCAAAGCACGGTAGAGGATTAATTTGTCTAGCTTTAACAAATAAACAGGTGGAAAATTTAAATTTACCTTTGATGTCCTCAATTAATAAATCAAGAATGCAAACTGCCTTTACAATTTCAATTGAAGCTAAAAAAGGAATTACAACCGGTATATCCGCACAAGATCGAGCTAAAACAATTAAAACAGCAATCAATCCAAAAGTTAGAAGAAGTGAAATAGTCTCTCCTGGTCATGTTTTTCCTCTGGTTGCAAGAAAAGGCGGTGTTTTGGAGAGAGCTGGTCACACAGAAGCCTCAGTAGATATTTCTAAATTATCAAAGTTAAACCCAAGTTCAGTGATTTGTGAAGTAATGAATGAGGATGGTAGAATGGCAAGATTAAACGACCTTTTCAAATTTTCAAAAAAGCATAGAATTAAATTAGCTTCAATAGAGGATTTAATCTCATATCGTTTAAAATATGAGAAATTGGTAAATAAAATAAATTCAAAAATGTTTTTCATCAAAGGAATTGGTAAGATTTGTATTCATAATTATAAAAATAAATTAGAAAATAACATTAACTCAGTCATTACAAAAGGAGAATTGAAACAAAGAAAATCTATTGCTGTAAGAGTGATTTCAAATAGGATTAAAACTAAAAATATTTTAAATAACAAAAATATAAAAAAAACTTTAAAAATAATGTCCAAATTTAAAAGTTTTTTATTACTAATAATAAATAACAAAAATAAAATTTCCAAGGAAAATAGTATTAATACTTTAAGATATTATGGAATTGGCGCTCAGATAATAAAAGACTTAAAAGTAAAAAATATGATATTAATTTCAAGAAGTAAAAAAAAGATTATTGGTCTTGAGGGTTTTGGAATTAAAATTAAAAAACAGATAATAATAAAATGAAAAAGATTTTAATAATTAATTCCAATTATTACGCTGAAATTTCTAAAAATTTAGTTTTAAAAGCTAAAGAGAAATTAACTAAAGCTCAATTTAAAATAGATATTTTAGAAGTTCCTGGAATATTTGAAGTTCCAATAGCTATAAGGAAAAATGTCAAAAAATACGATGGTTTTGTTGCACTAGGTTGTGTAATTAAAGGTCAAACTCCTCATTTTGACTTAATATGTGTCTCCACATTCAGCTCAATTTTAAATCTATCAATTAATTTTAATAAACCCATTGGAAACGGGATAATTACAGCTTACAATCTTAAACAAGCTGTTCAAAGAAGCAGAATAATTAAGAAAAAAAAACCAAATAAAGGGTCAGAAGCTGCTGAAGCAGTTATATCAATTCTAAAAAATGGACCTAAAAAAATCTAAAAACTCATCACCTCGAATTAAGGTAATTCAAAAACTTTACAATTCTGTATTGAATCCAGAGGGAGTAATTGATTTTCCCAAAAGTCAGTATAAAAAATTTATAAAAGATGTTGTTACTGGCACTTTAGAAAGATCAAATTTAATTGAAGAAAACATAAATTTATATCTAAAAAAAGACATAGACTTAACTAGAACAGACAAACTTTTGAAGATTGTTTTATTTGCGGCAATTTTTGAACTTATGTTCAAACATAGCACGCCTAAAAAAGTTATTATTAGTGAATATTTGATTGCTTCAGAGCATTTTTTGGAAAAAATACAAATTGGTTATTTGAACGCAATTCTTGATAAAATATCAAAAGAATTAAGAAAAGATGAGTAAAAAACTGTGATTTTATTGAAGTTTAGCTTGCGTTTTTAATATTAATTTGGCATTTATGCGCTTTAAATCATGACAAATTTTTTAGAATTAC
>MDTG01404152.1_pt1 | contig 10272 bp, 9 predicted proteins | sample 811421 | NCBI WGS metagenome assembly MDTG01 (sample SAMN05326645, study PRJNA326480) | marine metagenome | isolation source: seawater | place: Pacific Ocean: South East | collected 2011
AGCCGATAGACTCGAGGCCTGTGAAATCGACAGCCATCTAAGAGGAGAAGATAAACCATCGGATCATGTTCCACTCTGGATCAAAATCAAAGAAGATGGTCAACGTGGGGATTCATAACTGTATAACCAATCAAATCGGCCCAAAAGGAAATTGGGTAGAGCTCGCGAAACAAGGTTTAAGGTTTTATGTGTTAGAGTTGTTATAGGTCCATTTGATAAATGATATAATTTGGCATTACGGCGAGACGCCTTTTGAACTTTAAGCACACGATTTCTACGAAATTCACCATAAAGTTTTAACGACATAGCTATGTTAGGCGAAGATTTCTTACATAAAAAGTATTCCAGTGAAGCAGCATCCTCAAGTGCCTGGTTGGCGCCTTGGGCCAAATAAGGTAACATCGGATGACACGAGTCTCCGAGTAAAGCAAGGCTATCCACGTGCCAATTACTCCCATTTTCGTATCCTAAGAGTCCCCACTTATGAACGGAATTAATATGATTGAGAATATTTTTTATGGGTAAATAATTTTTAAATCTACGTTTAATCTCGTTAGGATCTACAATATTTGACCATCCGTCAGAGCTCCAAATTTTTTCATCACTACACAACACAACATTAAGCAATGACTTTGCAAATATTGGATAAAGGACAATATGACTGCCAGGGCCAACAAAAATTTGTATCTCCGGCTTTCGCCAAACGTCTTCTAATTGATTAAGCGATACTGTTGCTCGGTAAGCGACTTGGTTCAAAAATTTTGGTTCCGCGAATTGAAAAAAAGTTTCCCTCGTAAGCGAGTGAACACCATCAGCCCCAACGACCACATCAAAATTAAAGTTTTTTTCATCACAATAAATGTCGGTTGAATTGTTATTAGTTGACTTTACGATTGCTTCTTTTCCAAACCAAAAATTCACACCAAGTTCACAAGCTTTTTTATAAAGAATGCTAATCAAATCTGACCGATGAATTTGTAAAAAGCTTGCACCATATCTTTTATTAGCAACACTACCGAGTGAAATTTGCGCAATGAATTTATCATCATAGCCTCTTTTCAAAATAATTCTTTCAGCACTAGAAGCAACTTCCACAATTTCTTTCTCAACGCCTAAACTACGAAGTATTTTGATGCCATTTGGACTAAGTTGAACTCCGGCTCCAAGCTCAGAGACATATTTAGAGCGTTCAAAAACTGTAACATTACAATTATTTCTTCGTAATAAAATTGAAAGTGCTAACCCTCCGATACCAGCACCGATTACTCCTGCATTCAATGAAAGCTTGGGCATATTCAGATTATCTGACTTGCTCAAAAATTTGAAATCAGACCCTATCAATAGAACAAATTACTCTTCTCTGTGAACGCGCTCTTTTCGTTCATGCCGTTCTTGAGCCTCTAAACTCAATGTAGCTATAGGCCTGGCATCCAAACGTTTTAACGAAATAGGTTCACCGGTTTCTTCGCAATAACCGTAAGAGCCATCTTCGATACGTCTTATAGCTGCATCAATTTTTAGAATTAATTTTCTTTGTCTATCACGAGTTCTCAGTTCAAGAGCTCTGTCTGTTTCCTCCGAAGCTCTATCAGCCGAATCCGGGATGTTTCTGGTATCTTGCTGCATACCTTCAATTGTTCCTTTACTCTCCTCTAGAATAGAGTTTTTCCAATCTATCAACTTCGTTCTGAAGTATTCAGCTTGCCTTTCATTCATGAATTTCTCTTTATCATTTAGTTTATAATTTGAACTCATAATAAATTACTCATAATTAGAATCAAAAGTCATATTATCTTAAAAGAAGTCGATACTCGTAATTCAACAGTTTGTCACTACTAAGATTCATAACTTGAACAAAACAAAAAGATTTAATAAACCAAAAGCTGACGAAAGGATAACAAATGAATTTTGATAGCACTTCTGAATATATAGCCTCCTCCGATCTAAGTGTAGCCGTTAATGCAGCTATAACGCTTGAAAAGCCATTACTCATAAAAGGAGAGCCAGGGACAGGAAAAACTGAACTTGCCAGACAAATTTCAAATAGTTTAGGCCTTCCAATCATTGAATGGAATATAAAGTCTACTACCCGAGCTCAACAAGGCTTATACGAGTACGACGCGGTCAGTAGGTTAAGAGATAGCCAACTAGGGGATAACGATATTAATGATTTAGAACATTATATTAAAAAAGGGAAATTGTGGGAGGCTTTTGTGTCTGATACAAAAACTGTACTACTCATCGATGAGATCGATAAAGCAGATATCGAGTTTCCAAATGATCTTCTACAAGAATTAGACAAAATGGCATTTCATGTTTACGAAACTGGCAACCAAATAATAGCGAAACACCGGCCTATTATAATAATTACTTCTAATAACGAAAAAGAATTGCCTGATGCCTTTCTAAGGCGATGCTTTTTTCATTACATAAAATTCCCTGATCAAGAAACCCTTCAGAAAATTGTTGAAATACATTTTCCTAAAATAAAGAAAAATTTACTTAACACTGCATTGACACAATTCTTTGAAATCAGAGAAACTCCCGGTTTAAAGAAGAAACCATCAACTTCAGAAGTCCTGGATTGGCTTAAACTACTATTGTCAGAGGATATTGGCCCTGGTGACCTCAAAAACGATCCCAAAAACATCCTCCCAAGATTGCATGGAGCATTATTGAAAAATGAACAGGATGTACAACTTTTTGAGCGCCTCGCGTTCATGGCTAGAAGATAATACAAAATAATCGAGTGGAATTTCAAAATGGTTTTACCAATAGCTTTTATAATTGGGGTAATAATTGGCATATTTAAAGCTAAAAACCGTAATGGGAATAAATTGGACTTGTTTCATTATGGAGCAATTTATGGGATTGCTTTAGTATTATTAACGCTAGTGTTAACAATAATTTTTCAACGCTCAGGATTCTTGACATAAATGTTTTTAAAATTTTTCTCTGAATTAAAAAACTCTAAAATACCTGTATCTCTCAGAGAATTCTTGACTTTTTTAGATGCACTGCAAACTGGTCTTGTAGCCTTCGATATTGATGCATTTTATTATTTAGCTCGAGCAAGTCTCGTAAAAGATGAAAAAAATATCGATAAATTTGATCAAATTTTTGCATCTGTGTTTGATGGTGCTCAGTCTATTTCCTTGGATGATCTTTTCAATTCGGCTGAAATTCCTCAAGATTGGATAGAAAAACTCGTCGAAAAATTTCTTTCTAATAAAGAAAAAGAAGAAATTGAGTCTCTAGGTGGATTTGAAAAACTCATGGAAACATTAAAACAGAGGCTAAAGGAACAGGAAAAACGGCATCAGGGAGGCAATAAGTGGATCGGTACTGCCGGCACTTCACCGTTCGGGGCATATGGCTTTAACCCAGAGGGCATTCGAATTGGGCAAAACGAGAGTAGGCATCAAAGCGCGGTTAAAGTTTGGGATAAGCGCGATTTTAAAGATTTTGATGATAATTCTGACCTAGGATCAAGAGGAATGAAAATTGCTTTGAAACGACTTCGCCTTTGGGCCCGTGATGGGATAGAAGAAGAACTTGACTTAAGGCAAACAATCACCGCAACTGCAAAAAACGGTTACCTAGATGTGAAAACTCGTCCAGAAAAATTAAATGCTGTAAAAGTTCTTTTGTTTTTTGACATCGGTGGTTCAATGGACGCACATGTTCGACGAATTCAAGAGCTCTTTTCCGCATCAAAAACAGCCTTCAAACATATGGAATATTATTACTTCCATAATTGTTTATATGAGGGTGTATGGAAAGAGAACATCCGAAGGTGGACTGAACAAACTCCAACCCATGAGGTTTTGAGAACATATGGCTCTGACTATAAATGCATATTCGTTGGCGATGCGGCAATGAGCCCTTATGAAATTGAGATGCCTGGAGGTGCCAATGAACACTACAATAAAGAAACAGGGCGAACATGGCTTGAAAGAGCTATAACTCAATGGCCAAAAAATCTATGGATTAACCCAATTCCAGAGGAGAATTGGGACTACAGTCAATCAACCCAGATTATCAATGGCATATTCGAAAATAGGATGGTACCGTTATCCATGAAGGGTTTAGAGTCGGGCATGAAACTCTTGACCTAACTGGGATACATAATGATAAAAATTCTTCTCCTATTTATTTTACCAGTAATTATTGGAGTACTTACTAGTCGGACAGCCGGTAAGAAAAGCAATAAAAAGCTAGTGTCTCAATCAACGATTTTAACAGAGCCAATATTAATATCATTGACGAACCGGATTGCTAAAAGTTTAAGCGTAAGTGAAATACCTGTTAGAATACATGAAATAAACTCTTTCAATGGTCTTGCCACCGCCGACGGTCAGATATTCATTACGAGGGGAGCTCTGGATGATTTTTACAATGGCAAAGTCACAGCAGAGGAACTTTCAAGCATTATTGCTCATGAACTTGGACATGTGGCACTTGGACATTCAAAACGTCGAATGATCGATTTTTCTATGCAAAATGCATTAAGGATAATATTGAGCTTAGCTATTGGTAGACTTATCCCAGCCGTAGGAACATATATCGCAAACTTTCTTACAAGCCTGCTAGCAGCAAAACTTTCGCGAAACGATGAATACGAAGCAGATGCATACGCTGCAGCGTTGTTAGCTAAATCTGGCATTGGTACTGGTGCCCAAATTAGCCTTCTCACGAAATTAGACACCCTTGGTAAAAGCAGCGGATCAATACCGCAATGGTTACTCAGTCATCCAAAAGCATCAGATCGAATTATGGCAATAGAAAAATTAACTAAAAATTGGAGTTCTAAATCCTAAGAAAATATTGCTTTAGCAAGTCTAGGTAGGTCATTACGTTTTAAAGCTGACTTTTTAAAATAGGTAGTGAAACTATTACCACTATTTGAGTCAAAAACTTTTTGAATAATCGATTTAACAACCTCAGGGTGATCAAAAAATAACTCCAGAAGGAAGCTGTCAACATTCCTTGGAGTTATCCCAAACTTAACCAATACTCGTGAGGGAAAATCCTTCAGATTATTAGTTAACAAGAGTTGTGCCTCACCATTAATGGCACTCGCCAAAACGTGGCGATCATTCTCATCTGGTAAAAATAAAGTCTCTTCCAACGTAATATCAGAGGGCACAAGCGAACTTTTCCAGTTAGATTTCATGAGAAGAATTTCAATTCGAGTAGACTCAATACACTCAGGCGTATTTTTAGAGACAAAAAATTCCCATTCTTCAAAAATCTTTTCAGACCAAAGCGGGAAAAATAAATTATGCTCGGCTAGCCTTATAAGAATGAAACGAATATGGCTTGGAACTAAAACACAAGTATCTAAAAGTACACGCACCGTTTCATTTCACCTAGACAATTATTTTTTAATAATAAGTAATTTGGCCACTTTTTAAATTTGCCGATCTCAACCACTCAAACATAAATTCGCTAACTGATCGCATTGAAATTACATAAGCTTCATTCTCGTCAGCGGCCCATATAGCAGTAGCTACGCTAGCAATGCGCGTTCGACGGAAACTACCTGGACCAAATACAGACGGATGAAAGTTTGTAGGGCTACCTTTAGACAAAACTTCTCTCCAGCCTTTGCCCCGAAGTCTATAACACCGACGAGAGTCTGACATATTTACACAAAGATGATGATACATTTTCATTTTAACATTTATTTTACGAGTTATTTTATCTGCTTCTTTTTTTTTCAGAATAATTACATATTCATCCGTTGACATCCATCCAACGCTAAATTTTTTACCCGTTGAAATTTTTCCTGTCTTTGGAACCTCCATTTCTATAGTTGCAGCGAGCAAATTTCGGATTTTTAAGTCCAAAAAGTTGGCTTTTACGATAACTAATCCAAAGTCGACAACCTCCTCAATTAAAATAACTGACTCATCATTTAATTTAGGCATCTAGTTTACTTCCCTTCGGATCATAAAAAACAGGGTCAACAATTCGAGCCTTTATAGTTCTTGTTTCATCAATGGGAAATTGTATCACATCTTCAATTCGATCTAAACCTCCTTCAATTAAACCTAACGCGATCGATCGATCCAATGTCGGAGAATAATATGTGGATGTCACATGTCCTATAATTTTGCAATTTTTCATATTTTCAAATTCACTCACCGCCTGTGCCCCGTCAGGCAAAACAACTTTAGGGTCTTCAGTCAACAAACCAACCAGTCTCTTTCTTTTCGAATCAATCATAAAACTTCGTTTATGGGCTCGTTTACCTATAAAATCAGTCTTCTTTTTTGAAACTGCCCAATGAAGGTTCAAATCCTGCGGAATTACTGTTCCATCGGTTTCATCACCAATCATTATAAAACCTTTCTCTGCTCGCATAATGTGCAAAGCTTCAGTACCATAAGGTTGAATCCCATATTGAAAACCTACTTCCATACACTTCTTCCAAAAACTCAGCCCATTTTCATTTGGAATTGCCACCTCATATGAAAGCTCCCCAGAAAAAGAAATTCTATAGATTTTAACTTCAGAACCTTGAAAATTTGAAGTGAGCATCCCCATAAATGGGAGGTCTCGAGAAAGAAAAGACCTCTCCAGAACATTTTCCAAAACCTCGCGGGCCTTAGGACCTGCAATAGTAATTTGCGAAAACTTCTCAGTGATATTCAAAATGAAAACCTTTAAATTCCACCATTCAGTCTGAATCCACTCTTCCATCCAAGAAAATACTCTGTCAGACCCACCTGAAGTCGTATGGCAAATAAAAGTATCATCATCAACTCTTGCTACGACACCGTCATCAAACAAAAATCCATTTTCATTACACATGAGTCCATATCGACATTGTCCTATCTTAAGTGTCGACATCATGTTAGTATAAACAAGGTCCAAAAACTGCGCAGCATCTGGTCCCTTCACCAAAATTTTTCCGAGAGTCGACGCGTCAAGTAAACCGACGTGTGTTCGTGTGTTTAATACTTCTCGTTGCACGGCGGCTTTTATACTTTCTCCCTTTTTGAGATAAGTGAAAGGCCGCCTCCAATCAGCCACAGGCTCCCAGTGAGCACCGTTACTATCGCTCCAACCATCTATTGCAGTTTTACGAGTGGGCTTGAATAAACTACCACGAGCATCTCCAGCAATAGCCCCTAAAGAAACGGGAGTATATGGCGGCCTAAAAGTGGTAGTGCCTACTGATTCAATTGGTTCTCCCAGATGATGCGCTAACATTGCAAGGCCATTGATATTTGACAATTTTCCTTGATCTGTGGCCATACCTAAAGTGGTATAACGCTTGGCGTGTTCAACGCTCTCATAACCCTCTATTGCTGCCTGTTTTATATCGGAGACTTTTACATCATTTTGGTAATCAAGAAACGATTTTGCTTTTAACTTAGAATCAGCGCCTTCAGGTATTAACCAAGTCGGCTTAATATTATCTGCTTCAACTTCTCTAAAATCAGGTTTTAAAAGTTTCTTCGATCGCAAACCTAAATTTTTTGTTACCTCAAGCACAGTCGAAATTGCAGAATCAAAACACCCTGAAACCGAAGAAATACCAATGGTTCCTCCAACTGGAAAAACAAAACTTTGACCGTCATCTCCACATGGTGGTGATCTCAGGTTTGGTACAAACATTCCCCTCTGATCTTCCCAATTTAATTTTCCACCACAATGCGACCACAGATGAACTACAGGCGACCAACCACCTGACATTGCAACAGTATCACATTCAAGAATTTCATCAATCGTTCCGCTACCATTCTGTGAACATATGGAAACAGACTTTACAAACCTTTTGCCGGTTACACCGGCGATGCCTTTTCCATTCCTTACCTTAATTCCAAGATTCTTTGCCTCGAGGGCTAACGGTCCATTAGTATTTTCTCGAACATCAATTATCGCAGGTATTGAAAGGCCAACGGAATTGAGATCAATGGCAGTACGATATGCATCATCGTTATTGGTTAAAATTACTGTTCTATCACCAGGTGAAACGCCATACAGCTTTACATAATCTCTAACAGCAGATGCTAGCATAACTCCAGGAATATCGTTACCTGGAAAAACAAGTGGCCTTTCAATAGATCCAGAAGCTAAAATAACTCGCTTGGCTCGAATTTTCCAAAGACGGTGTCTAACCAGCTGAGCATTTGGATTATGATCAGAAACCCGTTCATAGCCTAAAATATAACCATGGTCATATATGCCAGAAACCATGGTACGTTTTTTTATTGTAACATTTCCCAGTTTGCTAATTGCTGAGATTGTTTTCTGTATCCAATCTTGGGTTGATCCACTATTGACATACTCAATATCAACGAGCGTGCGTCCTCCAAAAAATGGTGCCTGTTCTAGAAGTAGAGTATTGGCGCCAGATAATCCTGCTTGATGTGCTGCTGCCAACCCAGAAACTCCTCCACCCACAATAAGAACATCTACATGACAATAAAAATGTTCATATCTATCAGAATCAGCATAAGTTGGCGGCTGACCTAGGCCTGCTGATGATCTAATTAAAGGTTCAAAAATGTGCTTCCAAGCAGCCCTTGGGTGAATAAAGGTTTTATAATAAAATCCCGTTGAAAAAAAAGGAGCTAATAGCGAATTAATCGATCCAAAATCAAATTTCAAATTTGGCCAGTTATTTTGTGATTTTGCCGTCAATCCATTAAATAACTCAACAGTGGTTGCCCTTTGATTTGGTTCAAATAAATGTCCCTTTCCGAGCCCCACTAACGCGTTCGGCTCCTCAACCCCGCTAGCAACAAGTCCTCTGGGGCGATGGTACTTAAAAGACCTCCCCATCAAAGTTTGATTGTTTGCGAGTAAAGCAGATGCCAAGGTATCACCTTGAAATCCAGAATATCGTCTTCCGTCAAACGAAAAATCTAATTTCTTATCACGATTGATTAACAACCCAATCTTAGATAATCTACTACTCATTACGAAACCCTTCCCAATCAGGTCTTCTGCTCTTTATTTTTCGAATAACGGAGACCGGCGGTTTAAGCGTTTGTGCACTGTAGGTTCCAAAAACCTCCATTGTTAGCGTGCATCGAGCCGCAATAAACCATTTTCCACAGCCAAATTGGTGCAACCATCTTTCAAAATGTACTCCCCGCGGGTTCTTTCTGTAGAAAAGATAAGAAGAAAACTTCTTATCTGAAGAACGCTCCACTTCGCGAGTGATATGAGCTTGCCCACCACAAACTAATTCTGTTTCATCAGCAATTGTCTGACAATTTGGGCATTCAAACTTCAACATAATTGTCTCCTAATGAGCAACTGCAGCCGCAACACTTTCATCAATCATTCTACCTTCTTCAAATCTATTTAAACTAAATGGAGCGGCCAAATCTTGATTGGATGCGTTGGCCACAAGCTCTGCCGTCGCCCATCCGGAACCAGGTATGGCTTTAAAACCACCTGTACCCCAACCACAGTTTATAAAAACACCTTCAACAGGTGTTCTCGAAATAATTGGAGACCTATCACCCGTCATATCTACAATCCCACCCCATTGCCTTAAATATTTAAGCCTACTAATTATTGGAAAAGTCTCGACAAGAGCACTAACTGTCTCTTCAATATGTTGAAAGCTTCCTCGTTGCGTAAAATTATTATAACTATCGGCACCACCACCAATCACAAGCTCGCCCTTGTCAGACTGACTCATGTATCCATGCACCGTGTTTGCCATTACGACACAATCCATAACTGGTTTAATAGGCTCAGATACTAAAGCTTGTAAGGCTACCGACTCAACTGGAAGCCTAAATCCGCACATGTTAGCAAGCTCCCCAGAATGTCCCGCAACAACTATACAAAGTTTTTTTGTTTTTATTGTTCCTTTGTCAGTTTCAACCGCAGTAACCCCCTTTTTATCGTAATGGATAGATGTAACAGCACATTTTTCAATGATATCAACACCCAAATCAGAAGCGGCACGAGCATATCCCCATGCTACTGCGTCATGCCTTGCTGTACCCCCACGCGGCTGCCACAATCCTCCCAGCACAGGAAATCTAGGGCCATTGATATTAATTATAGGAACAATATCTTTAACCCGCTGGGGTCCTACCATTTCAGTCTTTACTGAAAGCAACCTGTTAGCATGAGCTGTTCTTTTCATCGCTCTAAGTTCATGTTCTGTTTGACAGAGCATCATTACGCCTCTAGGGCTAAACATAATATTATAATTTAGATCTTGGCTTAAATTTTCATATAATGAACGCGATTTCTCGTAAATAGCAGAGGATTCTTCTTGCAGATAATTTG
>MDTG01285137.1_pt1 | contig 10271 bp, 10 predicted proteins | sample 811421 | NCBI WGS metagenome assembly MDTG01 (sample SAMN05326645, study PRJNA326480) | marine metagenome | isolation source: seawater | place: Pacific Ocean: South East | collected 2011
AAAGAATTAAAATTTTATGACAAAAAATATTACATTAAACAGGAAAATTATTTCATGGAAAAAAATTTATACATTGATGCATCGCATCCAGAAGAGACTAGAGTTGTACTTAAATCAAAAGATCATATTGAAGAATACGAATACGAAAATAAAAATAAGCTATTTTTAAAAAGTAATATATATCTAGGAAAAATAAGTAGAATAGAACCGTCTTTGCAAGCAGCTTTTGTAAATTACGGTAAGCAGAGACACGGGTTTCTAGCTTTTAATGATATTCAATCAGATTATTATCAAATACCACACGATGATAAAGAAAGACTAAAAAAAGAAGAAGAAAAACTTAGAAGTGAGCTTAAAGAAAAAAGCAATAATATAGAAGAAAACGAAAAATCTGCAGACGAAAATCAAGATCCTGAAAAAGTTGCTACAAATAGCATTCCGACTGATAAACCTAAAAATGAAAATTCTAATATTGAAAAAAATAGTCATTTCAACGAATTAAAAAAAAGATACGGGATAAGAAGATACAAAATCCAAGAGGTCCTAAAACCCGACCAAATAGTTCTTGTTCAAGTTATGAAAGATGAAAGAGGTCAAAAGGGTGCCGCTTTAACTACTTTTATTTCTTTAGCTGGAAAATATAGCGTGCTTATGCCTAACACTCCAAAAGGTGGAGGTATATCAAGAAAAATAACAAACCCCGATGAAAGAAAAAAAATAAGAAATATTCTTCATGAAATCAGTATACCAAAAAATATGGGTTTAATTGTTAGAACTGCGGGACTTAATAAAACTAAGAATGAAATAAATACTGATATTTTAAATACAATTAGTCTTTGGGATGAAATAAAAGATAGAGCAGTAAAATCGATAGCTCCTGCTTTAGTGCATGAAGAAGGAGATGTTATTAAAAGGGCGTTAAGAGATATGTTTGATAGCGAAACTAACAATATAATTGTGGACGGTAATGAAGGATATCAAAAAGCAAAAAATTTCATGAAAACTTTAATGCCAGGGAGTTTAAAAAAAATAAAAAAATACAGAGGAAAAATACCTCTTTTTCATGACACAGGAATTGAAAAAGAATTAAATAAAATCTTTGAACCCGTTGTTAAATTAAAATCCGGCGGTTACATGGTGATCAACCCAACTGAAGCGTTAGTTTCTATTGATATAAATTCTGGACAATCGATAAAAGAGTCAAATATTGAAAAAACTGCTTTAAAAACCAACCTTGAAGCAACAGAAGAGATAGCAAGACAAATTAAAATAAGAGATTTGTCCGGATTACTAGTTATCGATTTCATTGATATGTTAAATTTTCATAACAGAAGACTCGTTGAAAAAAGTTTAAGAGAAAAATTGAGAGATGATAGGGCTAGAATACAGTTTGGAAAAATAAGTAATTTTGGTTTGTTAGAAATGACCAGGCAAAGGCTAAGGGAAAGTTCTGTTAGATGGAAAATAACTTTATCGATCGACTCTTTTGCATTAAAAATAGTTAAAAAATCAGAAGAGTTAGCTTTTTCGAACAAAGCTAAAATTGTTAATATTAATATACCTGAAAAAGTTAAATCTTATATAGAAAATAATTTAAAAAATGAAATATCTCATTTTAAAAAGAAGTATAAATTAGATTTTAATTTAATATCTGATAAAACTCTCGTAATTCCTGAATACAAGATAGATCTGTTAAACAAAAATAAAAAAACCATAAAAAAGATCTATAATATTGAGCAAATTGAAAATAATGAGGTTAAAAAAAATCATATTAGAAAAAATTTTTTAAATCCTAAATATAATAATTTTAAAAAAAGAAGATTTAATAAAAAATTCAAATACAGTTCTAAAAAAAGAAAAAATAATTTTGAAGATAAAAAAATAGTTAATTATTAAATAATTAAATTAAATCTTTTTCTGGTGATGAGGCGCTGGCGTATTCCCTTTTTTTCATTCTTTTTGCCCTAAATGCTTTTCTTCCAGCCACAACTGCATATTTCATGGACTCAGCCATTAAAATTGGATTTTTTGCTTCAGCTATAGCAGTATTAATTAAAACTCCATCACACCCAAGCTCCATAGCAATTGTTGCGTCCGAAGCGGTACCTACACCAGCATCAACTATGACAGGGACTGAAGATTGTTCTTTAATTAATTTTATGTTCGTTTCATTTTGTATTCCAAGGCCAGATCCGATTGGCGCTCCCAAAGGCATAATTGCGCAAGCACCAACATCTTCTAATTTTTTTGTCATTATTGGATCATCTGTGCAGTAAACCATAACCTCAAAACCTTCCTTAACTAATACTTCTGTTGATTTAATTGTTTCTAACATATTTGGGTACAAAGTTTTTTTATCTCCTAAAACTTCTAGTTTAACTAATCGCCATCCACCCATTTCCCTGGCCAACCGTAATGTTCTTAGAGCATCATCAGATGTATAACATCCAGCGGTATTTGGTAGATAAGTAATTTTTTTAGGATCTAAAAAGTCAGTTAACAAAGGTTTGTCTTTTTCTAAAATATTTACTCTTCTTACTGCCACTGTGACTATATCTGCTCCAGATGCTTTTACCGCATTTGCAGTTTGTTCGAAACTTTTATACTTGCCAGTACCAACTATTAAACGAGAATTAAAATTTCTATTGGCTATTGTAAAGTTATCATCCATGAAAATTATCCTCCACCTATAAAATGAACAATTTCAACTTTATCATTTTTATTTAAAATTAAATTTGAATATTTTTTTCTTTCAATAATATTGCCATTTACTTCTATAGCTACCTTGTTTTTCTCTATTTTAAGCTTGTTTAATAATTCATCTAAATTGGTACCATTACTTACTTCGTAAGGATTTCCATTTAATTGTATTTTTGCCACATTTAAGCTATTCATTTAAATTATTTTAACTTATTTAAATGACAAAAAAAATACTAATTATAAATGGACCAAATTTAAATCTACTTGGTGAAAGGGAAGAATCTAAATATGGAAAGATTACTCTTAAAGAAGTCAAAAAAAATTGTGAAATACATGCAAAAAAGATTGGTTTTGAAATAAAATTTGAACAATCAAATATTGAAGGGGAGCTTGTAACAATGATTCAAAAAGCTAAGAAAAATTTTGACGGAATTATAATTAATGCTGCTGGATATACTCATACTTCGGTTGCAATTTTGGATGCTCTTTTAGCAATTAAATTACCTACTATAGAAGTTCACATAACAAACATATATAACCGTGAAGAATTTAGAAAGAAATCGCTTATTAGTAAGGCTGCTAAAGGAATTATTTGTGGATTTGGAATAAATGGATATATAATGGCTTTGGATTCTATGAAAGAAAATTTAGATATATAAAAGAATGAAAATAAATAAAAAAATTATCGATGAGCTTACGGGATATTTAAAAGAATTTAATCTTACTGAAATTGAATATGCTGAAGGAACTACAAAAGTAAAAGTTTCTAGATCTATGAATGTTCCTGCAGCAACCGCAAGTGAAATTAAAAAAAAACAAACTATAATTGAAAGCGATGGCACAAATATTACTTCACCTATAGTAGGAACTGCTTACCTTGCTCCAGAACCAGGTGCAAAAAAATTTGTTGAAGTTGGTCAAAAAATTAAAAAAGGACAAACAATAATGATTGTCGAAGCAATGAAAACGATGAATCATGTGCCATCAACGCAAGATGGAACTGTAAGTAAAGTATTAGTTAAAGATGGAGAACCTGTTGAGTTTGGCCAACCTCTTGTTTCTGTTAAATAATGTTTAAAAAAATTTTAGTTGCTAATCGTGGAGAAATAGCCGTACGCATAATTAGAGCCTGCAAAGAATGGGGGATCTCTACCGTTGCTGTACATTCGGACGTTGATTCAGATGCTATGCATGTAAGATTAGCAGATGAAAGTATTTGTATTGGATCTCATCAACCTCAAAATAGTTATTTAAATGTAGCTGCTTTAATGTCTGCGGCTGATGTAACTGGGGCAGAAGCAATTCACCCAGGTTACGGTTTTTTATCAGAAAATGCACAGTTTGCAGAAATAGTTACTAAACATGGAATAAAATTTATTGGGCCTAGCGCAGATTTAATAAAAAAAATGGGTGACAAAATTGTAGCAAGAAAAATAGCAAAAGAAAATGGGTTGCCAGTAATTGAAGGTTCGGTTGGTAATATTAATTCAATTGAAGAAGCAAAAAAAATCAGTAAGGAGATCGGTTTTCCCGTTTTAATTAAAGCTGCTGGAGGTGGAGGTGGTAAAGGTATGAAAGTTGTTAATAAAATTGATGAGCTAGAAAAATTACTTCCTCTAGCTAAATTAGAGGCAAAAAAATATTTCAATAATGACAAAGTATATATAGAAAAATATTTTAAAAATCCAAGACACATTGAAGTACAAATTTTATCAGGGAAAAATAGAACTGTTCATTTAAATGAAAGAGATTGTTCTGTACAAAGAAAACATCAAAAACTTATAGAAGAGACCCCTAGTCCGGTTATAAATGAGGAAATAAGATCTAAATTACTTAGTCAAACAGTTAAAATGGCTGAAAAAATTGGCTATGAGGGAGCGGGAACTGTTGAGTACATATATGAGGATGGAAAATTTTATTTTCTTGAAATGAATACTAGAGTCCAAGTTGAACATCCCGTTACTGAAGTAGCCACAGGAATAGATATTGTTAAGGAACAGATTTGGATTGCAAATAATGGAAACACAGCTTTAAAACAAGATGATATAAATTCAAGGGGTCATACTATTGAATGCAGAATAAACGCTGAGGACCCAAGTAAAAATTTTCAACCATCACCTGGAATAATAAGTGTTTGCCACCAACCTTCGGGGTTTAGAACAAGAGTGGATGGCGCTATTTTCCAAGGATGTAAAATTACACCTTATTATGACAGTTTGATTTGTAAATTAATATGCCAAGGCCGTAATAGAACAGAGGCTATACAAAGAATGCTAAGAGCATTAGATGAATTTGTAATTGAAGGAATTACAACTACTATTAGTTTACATAAAAAAATACTCAGTCATGAAAAATTTATAAGTTCTGATTTTGACGTAAATTGGTTAGTGAAAGAATCTTTTTATTAAATATTTTCACAGCTTGTAACCCATAAATCGTAAATTGGATGATCGATAGATTTTAGCGTAGGGCTTGAAACAAAACTCCAACCATTAAATAAGAAAACTTGATTATTGTCTTTAGAAGACAAATCTTTTACCTGTAAATACGCAACTGTATCTGAAACATCTTTGTCTTGAGAAGCTTGACATTTTAACGCCTTTATTTCTAAAGATCCAAAATATTTTTTTTCTCCCGTTGTCATTCTAATTTCAGAAGTTTTTGCAGTTATCTTATTTAAAGCTCTTAAATTAATATAAATTTTATCATTTTTGGTTGAAAAAGACGCTTCTTCGTTAGTTTGTATATCTTCGTTGATATTATTTTTAGAATCAATTTTTTCTAATTCATCCTTTTCTTCTTCAAAAGTTGGCGATAAGTCTTCTAAATTAATTAACGGAACAGATTTAATTTTTTCATCTGAATATGCGGGAAATATACTTTTAAAAAAAACTATAAAACATACTATGTAAATTATCTTACTTCCAAGATTCATATTTTTTATGTTCCTTTTTTGATTCGGATGATAAAGATCCTTCTGGTTTATAGGCATCTTTTGTTCCCGTTACATTTTCTTTGTGTTTTTTTTGCCAATCAAATTTTTTAAATTTTTTATTTGGATCTCCATTATATAAAAAATGTATCCATAGGTGCCATTCAGGTGGTATTTTAGATGATTCTACTGTTCCGTTATATATTACCCATCTTTTTCCTGAAGAATTAGAATAATATTTATTTCCAAATTCATCTATCCCAATAAGTTTTCCTCTGAACAGAGTATATATAAAGGTACCTATCGTCTGTTTATTCCACCAAGTAAAAATTTGTTTAAAAAAATTAATCACAAAAATTTTTGATTCGCCATTTTTTTTTATACTGTTTTTAAATCCACACAATTAAAAATTGTAAATAATTTATTAGACTTAAATCATATTTAGTATATATCATAGAAATGTACACAATTTACAAAAATAATCAAATTTTTAGAAAGCTTAATTTATGGCGAAATATTTAGTTGAAACTTTTTATACTTGCTCTTTTAAAATTGTTCATAAGCTAGACGAATTAAATGAAAAAAAACTTTCAGATTTACAAAATAGAAATGACGGCAAGATAGAAATTATTGATGTAAAATTAAACAATAGAAAAACAAAAGTAGTAGGTAATAAATCCATAGATGATAATTCCCACAACAATAAAGAAGAACAAAAATTAAACGATATATCATCAATCGTAAGCGATAAAATTTTAAATAATGAAAATTTTAAATCTTCTTCCAAGTATAAAAATAATGATTTAAATATTTCGAGAAATAGCGCAAACCATAACAGATCTAAAATGCCAGATAGAAGAAAAGGCTATATTCAAAAAGTTACAATTGGTGATCATAAAATCTATTTACACACTGGTGAATATGATGATGGAAAAGTTGGAGAAATTTTTATTGATATGAATAAAGAAGGCGAACTTGTTAAAGCTTTAATGAATAATTTTGCAATTGCGATTTCACTTGGACTGCAATACGGAGTTCCTTTAGATGAATTTGTTGATGCCTTTATAGAAACAAAGTTTGAACCTTCTGGTGAAATTAAAGGTAACGATAGAATACTTAGCGCATCATCAATACTTGATTATATATTTAGAGAATTAGCCATATCTTATTTGGGAAGAGAGGATTTAGCTCATACTCCTACTATAAGCAGATCTAAGGAAAGCGATTATATAAGCTCAGATGAGGAAGACAACTTTATAAAGTTAGTAAAAGATATAACTAGCAAAGGATTTGTAAGAAGCAACTATAAAGAAAAGCTAGTTGATCTAAGCAATGTACGAATTAACCTAAAGAGTAAAAAATAAAATTACTTTTCTTTTTTTAAAGTTTTAATTCCTAATTCTTTAAGTTGTTTATCTATTGCTTCAGATGGCGCTCCCATTAATAAATCTTCAGCATTTTGATTCATTGGGAAAAGTGTGACCTCGCGTATATTTTGTTCATCAGCTAACAACATTACTATTCTATCTATTCCTGGAGCCATACCGCCATGAGGAGGAGCTCCGTAGGATAAAGCCTTTATCATACCTTGAAACCTATTATTTACTTCTTTTTCAGAATAACCAACTTTTGAAAAAACTTTATACATTAATTTTGGTAAATGATTTCTTATAGCTCCAGAAGATAGCTCGTATCCATTACATACTAAATCATACTGATAGGCTATTATTGACAAAGGATCAACTTTATCAAAGTCGTCTATCTTTGTTTGTGGCATTGAAAAAGGATTATGGCTAAAATCAATTTTTTTTTCCTCCTCATTATATTTGTACATGGGAAAATCAACTATCCAACAAAAAACAAATTTACTTTTGTCGATAAGACCTAATTCCAGTCCCAATTTCTGCCTGGCTAATCCTGCTATTTTTTCAACTGTTACTTTCTTATCACAAGAAAAGAAAATGCTGTCTCCGTCTTTTAGTGAACAAGTTTTTATTAAATGATTTACTGCCTTTTCAGAAAAAAATTTTGATATTGGCCCCTTAGCAATTAAATTATTTTTTTCTTTTTCAAATATAATATATCCCAAGCCCTTTGCTCCCTCTTCTTTAGCCCAATTATTTAATTCATCAAAAAAACTTCTAGGTTTTTTTGATGAACCGGGGGCTGGTATAGCTCTGACTATAGATCCTTTAGAAATTTCTTTTTTAAATATATCTAATTTTACATCTTCACTTTTCATTATTTCTGTAACATCAAAAATTTCAATAGGGTTTCTTAAATCTGGTTTATCAGTTCCAAACTTTAACATAGAATCTTTGTAGCTTATTTTTTTAAAAGGTGCTTTTGATACAGATTTATTTTTTCCAAACTGCGAAAATAAATCAAAAAATATTGGTTCCAAAATTTTAAAAATATCTTCTTGTTCAACAAAAGACATTTCTATGTCTAACTGGTAGTGCTCACCTGGACTTCTGTCTGCTCTTCCGTCTTCATCGCGAAAACAAGGAGCGATCTGAAAATATTTATCAAATCCTGAAATCATAACCATTTGCTTAAACTGTTGTGGCGCTTGAGGTAACGCATAAAATTTTCCTGGATGAAGTCTGCTAGGAACTAAAAAATCTCTTGCTCCTTCTGGACTAGAGGCAGTAAGAATAGGTGTTTGAAATTCCATAAAGCCACTTTCAATCATTTTTTTTCTTATAAAAGAAATAACTTTAGATCTTAGAATAATATTTTCATGCATTTCTTTTCTTCTTAAATCTAAAAATCTATATTTTAACCTTGTTTCCTCTGGATATTCTTGTTCGCCAAAAACAGGCATCGGCAAGTCTTGTGCTGCGGATAAAACTTCAAATTTTGAAACTGCAATTTCTATTTCACCCGTAGGTAAATCTTTATTAATTGTTTCTTTAGCTCTTTTAATTACCTTTCCTGAAACAGACACAACTGACTCAGGCTTTATTTTTTCAGCAATTTTAAAAAAAGTACTACTTTTATCTATTACACATTGTGTTAAACCGTAATGATCTCTTAAATCAATAAAGAGAAGATTGCCGTGATCTCTTTTTCTATGAATCCATCCAGAGAGTTTGACCTCTTTACCTTCTTTTTTCTTATCTAATTCTGAACAATTATGTGTCCTATATTTATGCAAAGTGATTCCTTTATTAAAAAGTTATATCATTTTTAAAACTTCTTTTATTAATTTTAAACTAACAGGACTAGCCTTTTTTAAAGAATATTTGTCCAAAATTGAAATAAATTTTGATATTTTTTCATAAGATCTATCGATTCTTTTTAAAATATAGTCAATTTGATTTTTTTTAACGCTTATTTGTTTATCTGAAAAATTTTTTGACAATATTACTGCAATTAGATTATCGCTTGGGAGTTTAATTCCAATTCTTATACAACTATTAATTCTAGAATTTAAATCTTCTAATTTAAATTTATAATTAGTTATTGGTTGTTTTGATGTTATTAAAAGGTATTTATTGTCTTGTAAAATTTTATTCCATAAGGAAAAAAATAAACTTTCAGAAATTTTTTCATCAAAGTCTTCTAATATTAGTGCCTCTTTTGTTTTGAATTTAGAAAAAATTTCATCATTTATTTCACTAGATTGAATTTTTAATATTGTAGTTTTGTTTTTTAATAATGAAGCCGTGTGTGTTTTTCCTGACCCATTGGGACCAAATATATTAACTATTTTTTTTGGCCATTTTGGCCAACTATTTATAAAATCATAAGCCTCTTTATTGCTTGTGGAAACATAATAATCTTCTTTCAAATACAAATTTTTTGATGGAAATTTTAAAATTAACTGATTTGTCATTTAAAATAGATCTCCCAATGACCTTGTTTGTCCTCTAAATTATAACCAAATTTTGATAATTCTGTTTTTAATTTTTTAGGATTGCCATAATAATATATTTTGAAAAATGAATAATTAACATTCATTTCTTCTAAAACATAATCATCTATTAAATTAATTTGATATAAAACTTTTTTTAATTTATCTAAATCATTAACATTTTTTTGCATATATTTTATTCTAACTGATAAAGGCATTAAAAGATTCATATAATTAGATTCTTTCCAAATATCAGTAATTTTTATTTTTAAATCTTTAAGTATATAATTTAATTTATTTTCATCATTTATATTATCTATAGGATATGAAAAATTTTTGTTTACTGAATTGTTTTCAAAATTAGTTTTTATGTGAGCTTTTATTTTTTGATTTTTAAAATACATAAAAATAAAAACGTAATTATTATTATTATATTTTCCTACGATTTCTCTAATATCAAAGTCTTCGATAGAATCTTTTAATTTTTGAACTTTGGCTAAATCTTCCAAATCTTCTATTGGTAGTATAAAATCAATAAGTTCATTTTTAATTTCTATTTTTAACCAGTTTTGGTAAAAAAAATTATCATTAAAACTTTTTACTTCATCATTAACAAAAAAAGCTGGAAAAAAAATTGCAGAAATTTTATTTGGTTGAGAAAAAGAAAAATTTTTATCTGATAGAAATTTTTTAACTCTTCTTTCGTTATAAGTTACTGTAAAGATTCCTTGATATTTTCCTTTGCTATAACTTTCTTCTAAAATATTAAAATTATTTGTT
>MDTG01333425.1_pt1 | contig 10271 bp, 10 predicted proteins | sample 811421 | NCBI WGS metagenome assembly MDTG01 (sample SAMN05326645, study PRJNA326480) | marine metagenome | isolation source: seawater | place: Pacific Ocean: South East | collected 2011
ACATTTGAATAAAATAAAAAAATTAATAAATCTTTCAAGTAGTTGTGTTTATTCACCTAAATCAAAAGGACCATTAAAAGAAGATCAAATATTAGAAGGAAAGTTCGAACCATCTAATGAAGCTTATGCTTATGCTAAAGTTTTTAATTCTTTATTATGTAATTATATAAATAAAAAGAATAATAAATATAATTATAAAACATTAATTCCATGCAACTTATTTGGAGAGCATGATAGCTTTGATCCAAAAAAATCACATTTAATTGCTTCAATAATTTTTAAGATTAATAGGGCAATCAAAACAAGAAAAAATACAGTTGAGATCTGGGGTGATGGTCTTTCTAGACGTGAATTTATGTTTACAAGAGATTTTTCAGATTTCATATATTTTTCGATTAAAAACTTTAATAAACTTCCTCATAATATGAATGTTGGAATGGGATATGACTTTAAAATAAAAGATTATTACAAAAAGGTAAAAAAGGTATTAGACTGGAAAGGTAATTTTACTTACAATCTTGATAAACCATCAGGCCAAAAAAGAAAATTGCTTAACATAAAAAATCAGAAAATACTTGGTTGGAAGCCAAAATATTCCTTAGAAAAATCTATAAAAATTACTAATGAATATTATTTGAGAAATGAAAAAAATAATAATTAAATTTTCTGGTGGTTTTGGCAATCAGTTGTTTCAGTATTCATTAGCAAAACATTTAGAGTTAAATAATAAATTTAAAATTATCCCTGACTTTAATTTTTTTAAAACTTATAAATTACACAAGAACTATATTAAAAAAATAGGATTTAAAGAAGATGAATTAAAATTATATTTTAGTTCAAGTTTTATCCCAAATAAATTAATGCCTGTTTTAAAGCTCTATTTACAATTTATTAATTGCTGTAAGTTTATTAAAGAGAATGACAATATGAAGTTTATAAATTTAAATAAATATCATAGTGAAAATTTATATCTTGATGGTTATTGGCAAAATATAAAGTATTTTTCTAAAAGTTCTCAGAGTATTAAATATATAATTCACAATTTTCTAAAAAAAAATAAAAAAAAAAATTCAAATATTTTTAAAACAAAAAAGAGAAAAAATAATTATGTAATGGTTCACCTGCGTTTCAAGGATTATAAAAATAAAGAAAACTTAATTAAACATGGCTTGCTTGATAAAAATTATTACTTAAGATCAATAAAATTAATAAATAGATTAAAGAAGAATAATAAATTTATAATTTTTTCTGACGAACTAAAATTAGCAAAAAAGAAGCTTAGCTTTTTAAAAAACAAAATTTTTTTTGATCAAAAGACTAATAGTGACCCAATCACCACAATGTATTATATGACTAAATGCAATGATTTTATTATTTCAAATAGTACGTTTAGTTGGTGGGCAGCCTATCTCTGTGAAAATCAAAATAAGAATGTGATATGTCCTCTAAATTGGTTTGCATCAAAAAAATATAAAAAAATTTCATACGAAAAATCATGGATCAAAATTTAAATAAATTAATTTCTATTCAGAGTGAGATAAATAGTGATGATCTTTTCACTGCTAATAGAAAATGGATTTCAAATTTCTCAAAAGATGATAAAAATGCAGGTTTTATAAATTTAAAAAAAAAGCTTGAAGAAAATAACATAACCATAAGAAATCAAAATTATTTTAAATTTCGATCAACTCCAAATATAGAAATACATTTCGCAAAAACTTATAAAAAAAAATTTAATTGCATTCAATATTTGTTATTACCAGAATCAAAAGAAATTATAAAACAAAATGATCTAAATAAGTTGAAATTTATTTATGACAAAATATTTTGTCAATATGATGATTATATAGATGATAAAAAAATATTTAAATTATATTATCCTTATGATTTAGATATTTCAGATAATCCAATTCCTTTTAATGATAGAAAGTTTGCATGCATCATTACATCAAATAAAAACTTGAAATTTGACACTAACAACAATCTTTATCCTCTTCGTTATCAATTGATCAAATGGTATGAGAGAAATAGAAAAAATAAACTTGAATGCTACGGTATTGATTGGCATTTACCAATGAAAAAGACGGGTTATATAGGTAGGGCTTTAAATTTTATAAATAAAATTGGATTTTATAACCTACATTACAAGTCGCCCAAAAATTATATGGGTATAGTCCAATCTAAAAAAGAGGTTTTATCAAAATTTAAATTCGCATTTTGTTTTGAAAATTGCTCCATCAACGGATATTTGTCTGACATAATATTTGATTCAATGAATAATTTAACTGTACCCATATATCTTGGTCCAAAAAATATAAATGAATATTTACCAGAAACATGCTTTATCAATTACAGAAACTTTAAAAACCTAGAGGAGCTTGATAAATTTTTAAATAACGTAAATAAAAATCAATATGAAGATTACATAAATAATATATTTTCATTTTATAATTCTATCAACTCAGAAGTATTTAAAATGAATTCTTTCATCAATATTTTGATCAGTAATATAAAAGAAGATCTAAATATTATTTAACTAAAGAGAGATTTATAATATAATATAAGTAATAATGTATATAGGTATCTAGCTGACAGTTGAAATAACTTTATAAATTTTAAAAATTTAATTTTTTTAAGTTTAATTCTTAACTCTTTGTATTCTTTTTTATAATAATGATTATTGATAACTCTAATTAGATCTCTATATCTTAGTACATTTAAATTTAATTTATCATTGGAGTCCAATCTTTTATTAATTTCTTTTTTTTTTAAATAATTTTCAATAACTTTTAAAAAATCTGATTTTGTATTTTTCGTCCTCTCATGGTTTGTAATTTGATTTTTTGTAATTCTTATAGAGCATAAGTGTTTGTTAAGAATTTTTATATTTCCTAAATTTAAAGTTTGTAAATAAAAGTCTAAATCTGCGGAATTCCCATATTTCTTAATATTCCATTTTATTTTTTCTTTAGATTTTAACAATTTGTTATTCAACATAACTGTGGGGCAATTTATAATATTATATTGCTGAAAAATTACTTTTAGTATTTCATACTGATCTTTAAATAGAAACTTTTTTAAATTTTTGTTTGTTTTTCCAATAACTTTATTGTTCTCATTTATAATATAAGCTTTTGTAGATACTAAAACCACATTTTCATTGTTTTTTAAAAATTGAATTTGCTCTTCTACAATTTTTTTGTGATAAATATCATCAGAGTGATAAACACATAAATAATCTTTTTTACTTTCGTATGCCTTTGCCAAATTATACATACCTTTTTTACTGTTATTTTTAATTATTGATATTTTTTTACTTCTTAATTTCTTGATTATGAATAGAGTTTTATCTGTAGATCCACTGTCTATGACTCTAATTTTTATATTTTTATAAGTCTGATTTAAAATTGAGTATAATGTTTGTCTTATAGTCTTTTCATTATTAAAAGTTGGTATATTTATATGAACAAGGGGTAAATTTTTTTTCATAAAATTAACTTTAAACAATAATTATAATATATATGATTATATTATATTTATGGTAATCAAAAAAAAATTTAATATTTATTATTTAGTTTTTTTTGCAATCATACTTCCATTAATTATTTTAATTGTTTTGTCGTCTAGCTCAATAATTTACTCAATTGATTTTATTTCGTCCAATGAGGTTCTTAGTAATTTATCTTCATTCTTAATTGTATCTTTTATTTGGATGGTATTTTACAACAAATTAAATGAGTTCGTTGATAAGAATATACTGAATATTATAACTTGCCTATTATTTGTAAAAATTTTAATAAATTTTTTATATATTTATCATTTTCAATTACCTCTGCTTGGTTACGAGTCTACCAACGAATTTGAAATTTCAAAAAGTGGTGACTCCGGTTTAGCACATTTATCTATATTAAAATTAATTAAAGAAGCACCAGACTTATTTCAGAGCCTTTTGGCCAATGTTAATTATTATAATAATAAGGGAACGTTAATAATATATTCATTAATATATCAGTCATTTGGAAATTTTCCTTCTAATTCAATTCCTTGGGACTCTTTAGTTGTTGGAATTTATTCAATGATATTTTACATGATTGCAGGTTTCATTAATTCGGAAAAAAAAAATACTTTAGTACCAATATTTATTTTTACACTACCTGCATTATTTTTAACACCTTTGTTATATAGAGATGTTTATATTATTCTATTACTTTCCATCTCAATATTTATTATCTTTTATAAAAATGATAATAATATTTACTTTCAAAAATTTTTAATATTAGTTTTTATAGGATTTATTTTATTTTTTTTTAGAAAATTTTATTCCTTACTACCTATAACTTTTTTTATTATATATTTAATAGTACACAATATAAAGTTAAGAAAAATAATTGTAATTATATCAATAACTCTAATAATTATATTATCAATTTATACTTACATTAATTTTGAATTAATTTTTACTGATAGTGCTCATACTTCATTACAAAAAGGCAATGTAGATTTAAATTCTTTCCTTGCTTTCATACAGGATGCACAATTAAAAATAATACATGGTGAGAGATCTGGAGGTGAATTCGTCACACTACTAGAAAAGCAAAATTATTTTATTAAAATTTTCCTAAGATTTTTCTTTTTTTTAGTTTCTCCATTTCCTTGGTTTAAGAGTGAGTTTGATACAAATTCAATTTATTCTTTGTTTATATCTTTACAAGTTTTTATTTCATTCATGCTTTATTTTCATGTAATAAATATAATTATATCAAAACAACTAAATAAAAATTTTTTTATATTAATAGTTTATTTTTTATTAATTTATTTTTTAGCAGTATTTGGTGCTTTACAATATACACACTATTACATTATGGCAGGTATACCAATTTTGGCGTTAACTTTAATAAAAATTAATTTAAAATATTTAAAAAGATATTTTTTATATTCACTTTATTTAGGTTTGATATTACACATGGTACATCTTATTAGTAAAAAATTTTTGTTTTAATGATAGTAGGTATAGACGCTATAGCAATAAAGTCAGACGGAGGTATAGAGCATTTAACGCAAATATTAAACAAACTTTCAAAAGATAACGATATAGATAAAATATTCGTTTGGTCAAATTCTGAAAATTTGAAAAAAAATTAATAATAAAAAAGTAATAAATTGTTCGAATAAATTTATTAATTTTCATAAAATAACCAATTTTCTTTGGAGGTTATTTATTTTTGGTTATGATATAAGAAAAAAAAAATGTGATATCCTTCTATGTTGTTCAGGATACTTTCTTGGTTTTTCAAACTGTAAAAAAATACTAATCTTTCAAAACATTTTACCTTTTATCCAAAATAGTTTTAGGGATAAAATTTTAAAAAGTTTATGTAAGTTAAGTCTGAATAAAGCTAAAGGTGTTATTTTTTTGTCTAAAAATTCTGAAAACATTATATCTAAAAATATTAAAAGGAATATCATTTCTAAAGTAATATATCATGGAGTTGATAAAAGATATTTTAACACTGAAAATCAATTAAAAAAACTATCGTTAAATGAAGTAAAATTGATCTATGTTTCAACTTTATGTCACTATAAAAATCAAATTAATTTAATTAAGGCATTATTTATTTTAATTAATAAAGGATATAATATTAAATTAGATTTAGTAGGTAAAATTGATTTAGATTTTAAAACAGAATTTTATAAACTATTAGATAAATTAAATTTAAATACAAAAGTAAATTTGATAGGACATCTACAAAAAGATGAACTTACAGATATTTTAAAAAAAGATCATATAACTATATTTCCATCTAAATTTGAAACTTTTGGTATATCTTTATTAGAGTCAATGGCGTCATCAAAACTAATTCTTTGCTCTAATACTTCAGCTATGCCTGAAATATTAGATGATGCTGGCTTATATTTTGATCCTTATGTTCCACAATCAATCGCAGATTGTATTGAAAATACAATAAAAAATTCTACAAACCATGAACTATTAAAAACTAAAGCATACAACAAAGCAAAAAATTATTCATGGGAGAAATGCTCAGAGGAAACATTTAATTTTATAAAATTTATTTATGAAAAAAAAAATTTTAATTATTAGTCAATACTTTTATCCAAATAATTTTAGAATAAACGACATAGTTTCAAAATTACCAGAAAAAAAATATACGATAGAAATTTTAAGTTCAAATTTAAATTATATTAGTAAAAAAAAAAATAATATAAAAAAATATAAAAAATTAAAATTTCCTAATAAAAAATTTTTTACTATTCATAGACTACCTGTAATTTCTAGAAATGGATCGAGTTTTTTTGGTATAGCATCAGAATATGTTTCTTTCGTTCTCTCTGGAATCATCTATGGAAAAAAAAAAATAATAAATAAGAATAAAATGTTTGATAAAATTTTTGTTTATGGCACATCACCAATTATACAAGCATTAATAGCAATATATTTAAAAAAAAAATTAAATGTTCCAATAATTTTGTGGGTTCAAGATTTATGGCCAGAAAGTGTTATTTATACTGGATACCTAAAAAATAGACTTTTAATAAAAATCCTGAGATTATTAATTAAGTATATTTATAAAAATTGTGATGTTATTTTAATTCAATCTCCAGATTTTAAGGCAAAAATAAGAAAAATTTATAAACATGATAAAATATTTTATCTACCGAACCCTGCAGAGGTCACTTATGTAAGAAAGAAAAATTTTTTAGTTAATAAGGATTTTTTTAATGTATTTTACACTGGAAATTTTGGGAGAGCACAAAATTTAGAAATTTTGATATATGCGGCAAACATTTTAAAAAATAAAAAAAATATAAGATTTTATTTTTTTGGAGATAAAAAAAAAGCAAGACAGTTGGTTGAGTTAAAACAAAAACTCAAGTTGCAAAATTGTTTTTTTCCTGGATATGTTGAAAAAAAATACTTTAAATACCTTTTAAGTAAAGCATCTATTGTAACTCTCGGCTTAAAAAAAAATGAAATTTGGTCTGTAACAATACCATCTAAGCTCCAAAGTTATCTAAATTCAGGTAAACCAATTGCAGGGTTTTTAAGTGGAACAGCAGCTAAAATTATTAAAAATTCTAAAGCAGGATATGTCAATAATCCAAATGATTTTAAAGGTTTGGCTAAATCGATAGAAAAACTTAGCAAAAAATCAAAAAAAAGTTTAGATATCATGGGTATGAATGGTAAGAATTATTGTGAAAAGTATTTTAATATTAATGATATAACAAAAAAGTTTGAAAAATTTTTATAATGAATTTACAAAAAAAAAAAATTTTAATCACAGGTGGAACTGGTTCTTTTGGAAAAAATGTACTCAAAATGTTGCTTAAAGAAAATGTTTCAGAGATCAGAATTTTTAGCAGAGATGAAAAGAAACAATTTGATTTAAGAAATTCAATAAAAGATAAAAGAGTTTCATTTTATTTAGGTGACATAAGAAATGTTTCTAGTCTTGAAAATTCTATAAAAAATATTGACATGATTTTTCATGCTGCTGCATTAAAGCAAGTGCCTAGCTGTGAATACTTTCCGTATGAAGCTGTGCAAACAAATATTATAGGAGCAAAAAATTTAATAAGTTTATCAATAAAAAATAAAGTTAAAAAAGTTATCTTTTTAAGTACGGATAAAGCAGTATATCCAATTAATGCTATGGGAATGACCAAAGCATTAATGGAAAAACTTGTTTTTGCTGCTTCAAAAAACGTAAAAAAAACTATTTTTTGCGTGACGAGATATGGAAATGTAATGATGTCTAGAGGTTCAGTAATACCATTATTTGTAGATCAGATTAAAAATAAAAAAAACATAACTATAACTGATCCAAATATGACTAGATTTTTGATGTCTTTAGATGAGTCTGTTGGACTTGTACTGCATGCTTTGAAATATGGAAAACAAGGTGATCTTTTCATACAGAAATCGCCAGCCACTAACATATTAACATTAGCAAAAGCCATTAAAAATATATTTAATTCAAAAGTAAAAATTAAAATTATAGGTACTAGACTTGGGGAAAAAAAACATGAAACATTAATTTCAAAAGAAGAAATGATAAAATCTGAAGATCAAAAAAAATATTTTAGAATCATCTTAGAAAAAAATAACAGCAATTTTTCGTCTTATTACACTAAAGGATCAGTTAAAATTAATGGTAATGATGACTATACAAGTTTCAATACAACCCAACTTAATCTACAAAAAACAATCAATTTATTAAAAAAAATAGATTTAACAAAAACAAATGATTAAAGTATTAACAGTTCTAGGAACTAGACCAGAAATAATCAAAATGTCATTAGTTTTAAATGAGTTTGATAGAGTATTTAAGCATATTGTTGTTCATACGGGACAAAATTATGATTATGAACTAAATAAAATATTTTTTGAAGATTTAAATATAAAAAAACCCAAGTATTTTCTGAATTCTAAAAGCCGAAGTCCAATTAAAACTATCTCAATTATTATAGATAAAATAGAGGCAATTTTAAAAAAAGAAAAACCAAATGCATTTGTAATATATGGTGATACAAATTCTTGTCTTTCTGCTTATGTAGCAAAAAGATTAAAAATTCCAATTTTTCACTTTGAAGCGGGCAATAGATGTTTTGATGAAAATGTACCTGAAGAAATTAATAGAAAAATAATCGACCATATATCAGATATAAATTTTGTAATAAGTAAAAATGCCAGAAATTATCTAATAAGGGAAGGTATTAAACAAAACTTGATAATCAAAACAGGTTCTCATCTTAAAGAAGTAATTCATTATTATAATCAAAAAATTGAAAATTCCGCTATTCTAAAAAAAATGAATATAGATAAAAATAATTACATAGTCGCCAGTATTCATCGTGAGGAAAATGTTGATAATAATAAAAAATTTTATAATATATTAAATTGTTTTAAAAAAATATCTAAGATTTATAAAAAAAAAATTATATTTTCGCTACACCCAAGAAGTAAAAAAAAAATAAAAAGTTTGAAAATTAATTTAAAATTAGAAAATATTTACTTTTCAAAACCTTTTGGTTTTTTTGATTATCTAAAATTACAAAAAAATTCTTTTTGCACAATTTCAGACTCTGGAACCATAAGTGAAGAATCATATCTTCTAAAGTTCCCGGCAATTTCACTGAGAAATAATAACGAAAGACCGGAGGCCATTGACTCTGGTACTTTAATTACAAGTGGATTAAAAGATAAAACAATCATTGAAAGTGTAAAACTAATAGATAAAAACAGGAAAAAATATTTATCGCACAATATAATAAAAGATTATGAGGTATCAAATGTATCTTCGGTGGCTGTTAAATCTATCTTCACATTTGTAGATTACATTAATAGGACAGTCTGGAATAAACAGTAAATGTCTTTTTTTTTAAAAAAAAGATTTCTTTTATTAATTCCTATAATTTTATTTATTTTAATAGCTGCATTACTTTTAAAAAATTACTCTACAAATATAAAATACTATATTCTTACAAATGAAATGTTACCCAAAGTGTCAGTTTTTTTAATAAAAAAACATTATGACACAATTGAAAATATAAACTTTACCAAAATAAAAAAAAAGTACTTAAATGAAAAAAAAATTATTATTTTGGATTTTTTAAGAAAAGAAAAAGAAAAGATGAAATTGAGTTATTTGAATAATAAAGTGATTCAAAATTTGAAGATATCAACTGGTATAACAATTCATGACAGAATTTTTTTTAATTTCTCATACGAAAATAATTTATTATTTGAAAATACAAAAAATCAAAAATTAATTTCGAACTATATTAAAGACTTAAATAATAGATTTAAGTTATTATTAGAAACTCAATTAGAAGAACTTGAATATTATAATAGAATATATGTTTATAATAACCGAGTCCACATCAATCCTTATGTATACAAAGAAGAACTTGAATTTGTTGTATCATATGAAAGTTCTATTATATCTAATAAATATCTTTTATATTTTGTATCATTTATTTATCTTATATTAATATTAGTTTTTTTCTCACTTTTAAAAGAGAATTTTTACAAATTAAAAATAAATCCAAATGGTCAATTATAAATATTTTAAATTTTTTCAAAGTAATACGTTAAATATTATATCTATTTTCATATTACTTATACCTGTTTCATTAATTTCTGGTCCGTTCATACCAGATTTATTATTATCTTTGTCATCAATTTTTTTTTTAGTTTTTTGTCTTAGAAATAAGTACTTTGATTTTTTTAAAATTAAGTTTTTTTACCT
>MDTG01005218.1_pt1 | contig 10270 bp, 8 predicted proteins | sample 811421 | NCBI WGS metagenome assembly MDTG01 (sample SAMN05326645, study PRJNA326480) | marine metagenome | isolation source: seawater | place: Pacific Ocean: South East | collected 2011
AATATACGACAACTCCGGACGCGTGCGGAAAGGGCCGGCACCGAAGAACTTGGTCGTTCCGCAATACGTGATCAGCGACGATCTAAAGCTCTCGATCGGCTGATGAACTTGGGGGTGAGCCGGGCCGCCTCGAATGCGAGCAAGAAATGCACCGACGACATCGGGGAACTTCGGAACTATGCAAAGTGCCCCGCATGCCAGGCAATGCACTTACACCTTTAGAGAATGCCCACCGTCCGTAGCCCCTTTTTCTCCAGTCTGCCTGCGCTGGTGCCGAGACGAGCGCGGACCAGGCTGAAAACCCTGAGCATCAATCCCCTTCGGTGAAACCATAGCAGCCAGCTCACCCTTCTTAAAAACTAGCGCACCGGCTCGCCCATTGGGGGGGAGGGTGAGACGGCGGTGTCTCTACGCAGAAAGAACATCAGGACGATCACGCTCATCGCCGCGGCAAAGAAGCACCAGACCGATATGAACCAAGTGAGATAGAACGCGCCTGCCGCAAGAAAGGAGACGATTGCTCCGACCCCAAACCAGTTGACCCAGCGATGGCTGGATAGCAGCGGGCTGACACAGGTGCCCAAGACATACAGTGTCATAACGATGCCAACGTAGAAGTGGGGGGATTCGTAGTCGATATGACCGTCGCCGGCTGTCGCGACGATTGGCAAGCGGATAAGGAAATAGAGCAAGTAGAGCCCAACCAGGGTTCCGCCAATCGCCGTCGCCATGAGGGCCTTTCGGCGCCAGGCTACCCTCTCGAGCATATAAACCGCCACCGGGACATAGATCGGCCACAGAACATGCGAAAAGATCGAATAGAGATAGGTCAGAACTGTCTTCAGCACCGGCGCCTTGTCAGGAAATGTCAGCCAAAGTGCGCCCTCGATCAATTGCTGGACGCCAAACAGAACCGGAATCAGCGCGTAGGGTCTCTCGCCGCTGTTGCGCGCCATTCGCATTGTGAAGGCACCGGTTGCCAACAGCACGGTGCCGGCGGCGAAACTCGCTGTGGCGGAAAAACACATACAATCTAACCTCGCTGATTGGACGCCCGAATATTTCTTCGTGCACCCATATTACACACGGGCCAAGTACCAAGCTTGCCGTGCGCTGTAAGTATGATTTCAGCTCGACCATGGTCTCGCTCGCAAGTACGGACGTTTGTGCACCGCGAGGTTTACAAGGCCCAGGGGAAAAAACGGCACACCGTACGCAGTAGCACTGCTGTGTTTTGGGAAAAAGTGCAATAAAATCAGTGCGCGAAACGCTCAAAGTGCTCGGCAGAGAGGGCGCTGTTGAATGCCGTGCGGTCCCCGCAAATGACAGTATTTCCAAGGGTTCTGGGGGCAGTTTGCATGAGGGCGAATGCCATATGGTCCCCAAGCGTCGAATGTCTGCGCGCAGAGCGCTTCTCGATGGCAATTTTGCCCGCCGAGAACTGCCGCTGCGCGAACGCGAATACTGCATCTGGGACACTGAGCTTGCGGGCTTTGGATTGCGCGTAAGGCCGAGCGGCAACTACTTTTGGTTCGTTCGCTTACGCCATCGCGGGAAGCATCGCCGCATCACCCTTGGCCGGACCGACGAGCTTGAGGCGGGGCTGGCAAGGGCGCAGGCCCGCCGCATTCTTGCGGAAGCCGCGCTTGATGGTTTGCCCAAACGCGCAGTGGTCAAGGCCACCCCGACGATGACCGATTTCGTTGAGGCCTATTGGGATGATCTTTCGCGCGTCTGGAAGCCCTCGACCACCAAGCGGAACTGGGACGCTTGGCGGCTCACCATCAAGCCTACGTTTGGCGACACGCGCGTGGCGGACATCCTCCCACCAGACATCCACCGCTGGCGCGATGGATGCGCGGGAGAGAGCGAGGTGAAGTTCAACCGCGCCGTCCCCGTGCTCTCCGCGCTGTTCAAGTATGCCGAAGCGCTCAAGATGCGTCGGCCAGGTTCGAACCCCTGCCGAGGGATGCCACGATACAAGCGGCAAAGCGTCGAGCGCTATTTGACACCAGCCGAATATCGCCGGATCGGGGCAGCTTTGCGTGAGGCCGAGGCAGACCGACCGGCAGAGGTCGCAATCGCTCGCCTACTATTGTTTACCGGCGCACGCGTTGGTGAGATCAAGAATCTGCGCTGGGAGTGGGTGAAACCCCCACGACTTGTGCTGCCAGATAGCAAGACCGGCCCCAAGGTGATTTGGCTCAACACGCAGGCCCAGGATGTCCTTGCCGGGATCGAGCGGCGCGATGACAGCGCTCTCGTTTTTCCGAACCGGACCGGAAAATGTCCGCTGAACTTCGATACCTGGTGGTACAACTTCCGGCGGCGCTGCGCTTTGCCCGACGTTCGCATCCATGATCTGCGCCACAGCTTCGCCTCGACCGCGATCATGGACAACGTGCCGCTATCGACCATTGGCAAGCTGCTTGGCCACAAGCTGGTCGAGACGACCGCCAAGTATGCCCATTTGTCCGATGACGTGATCGGCGAAGCCGCCGAGCGGGTTTCCGGCTCGCTGGCGCAAGCGATTGGCATCAGGCCATGACCGCCGCCAGTCTAAAGAAGATTGTCGAGGAGGCGCTTGCCGAGGTCGGGGCAACCGTAAACTTCAAGCTCGTTCCTAAAGGCAAGGCGCGGACCACGACCTGGCTTGGTGTCGAGCACGGCTTTGGCATCCGGCATTATCCGAGCGGTCGAAACGTCTACATTGTGCAGACCCGCATGGCAGGTCGTATGCGCACGGTGACAATCGGGCCTGCATCGGTCCTTACCCGCTACCAGGCGCAGATGGTTGCACGCCGCGTCATCGCATACGCGCAGGTCGGTCGCGATCCGGCGACCGAACGCCAGCGCATCCGCTCCGCTCCTAGCTTCGCCGACTTCGTGACCGAGTATTGGGGTCGCTGGGCACCACGCTGGAAAGCATCGACCCTGGATACGCACACCGGCTACCGACGCCGCTATATTGATGACGCCTTCGCTGGCGTCTACATTGACGAACTGAACGAGGGTTACGTCACCAGCTGGTTTGCGGACCTCAACAATCGGACCGGGCCGGGAGCATCGAACCGGACTTTCGAAATCCTCAAGCACATGCTGAACAAGGCAGAGGAATGGGGCTACCGGCTCGAAAATACCAATCCATGCCGTTCTGTTCGACCCAATCGCAAGCGCCAGTGCGAGCGCTTCCTTTCGAACGAAGAACTAGCCCGTCTGGGTGCCGAGCTGGCGAAGCTGCGATCATCGGACGACCGCACTAAGCAGTGTGTGGGCGCGGCTATCACGCTCCTGCTGCTGACCGGCTGTCGGAAGAGCGAAATCCTCACGCTCGAATGGAGCGATATCAAGGGCAATCGCCTGCACCTGCGCGACAGCAAGACCGGCCCACGAACGGTCTGGCTCGGATCGGCAGCCCGCGAAGTGATCGCCGGGCTGCCACGCTTCGAGAGGGTTCCATACCCGTTCTGGAATTACAGCTACCGCAAGCCACTTCGCTGTGTGAACGGATTCTGGCGCAGGCTCAGAGACGAAGCAGGATTACCCGGCGTTCGCATCCACGACCTGCGCCACACCTTCGCGAGTCACGCGGCGATGAACAAAGAGACATTGCCGATGATCGGACGTCTCCTCGGGCACGCCAATGTTCAGACCACGGCCCGGTATGCGCACTTGGACGACAGGCATTTGCTCGAAGCGGCACAGCAGATCGGGGATGCGGTGGGCGCCCTTATGGACACGCACAGGTGTTAGCGCGCTAGAATATGTGGATAGCGCAGCAAAGTGCAGCACTATGCTGTATTCCGCTCCACCTTGCCAAGCTATCACGAAGACGGTACTGGGCTGGAACGTAAAGAGAACAAAGGGGCTACGATGGCTGACAAGATTCAAAGAATTTCGGTCAATCTGACTCCCAAGGAGGATGCTGAGCTTCGTCAATATGCTGACCGACTCCAAGTCTCTTGCTCTTGGGTGGCTCGGCAAGCGATCGTTCAATATCTCGAAGAACACGCTGGCCCACAAAGTGAGCTTCCGTTGGCCCGAACGACGGGAGGCGCGAAATGACCTCTGAACTCACGGCGATCGACTTGTTTTGTGGTGCGGGGGGCCTTTCCGAAGGACTCCGCCAAGCTGGTTTCCATGTGCTTGCTGGCAACGATTTCGATGAAGCAGCCGGGGCGACTTATGCTCGAACGCACAAGGAAGCACGCTTCCTCAAAGGACCGATTCAGAACCTAACCGTGGAAGACTTCTTGCGCGCGGCTCGATTGAAGCCCGGTCAGTTGAGCGTGCTCGCCGGAGGCCCACCGTGTCAGGCTTACAGTGTCTACAACCATCAACGAGGAATGCACGACGAGAGGAGCTTCCTGTTCAAGGAATACCTGCGCCTTGTTGATGGGTTGGCCCCCGAATGGGTAATCATGGAAAACGTCATGGGGCTGCTCTCGACCGGACAGGGTGCAGCAGTGCGAGCAATCACCGAGGGCTTCAAGTCACTTGGCTATGACATTGCATTCAAAGTTCTCAAAGCCGAGGAATATGGTGTGCCGCAGGAGAGACGCCGCGTCGTCTTCATCGGCAATCGCATGGGAAAGCCTATCAACTTCCCGTCTGTGACGCACGGCCCTGAGTTGGAACCGCTAACAACCGTTTTCGATGCGATCTCCGATCTGCCAAGATTGAAGAACGGTGAGGCATGGCTCAATTCTCATTATGCCTCTGAACCAAGGTCAAGCTACCAAACTGACATGCGGCGTGGGACGCCTGGCGTTCTCAATCATGCCGCCCCGCGCTTGGCGAAGGTCAATGAGCAGCGGATGCGTCATATTCCGCCGGGAGGGAGCTGGCGAGACATTCCAATAGAGTTGCTACCAGCAGGCATGAAGAAGGCACGGCGCTGCGATCACACCAAGCGATACGGACGGCTGGAATGGCATGGGTTGTCTTCGACAATCCTCACAAAGTGTGACATCCACTGGGGAGCATATATCCACCCAGACGATGATCGTTCTTTGACCGTGCGCGAGGCCGCCCGATTTCAGTCGTTCCCTGACTGGTTCGAGTTCGAAGGAAGTAGAACTGAGCAGTTCGTCCAAGTTGGGAATGCAGTGCCCCCACTTCTTGGGCGCGCGTTGGGCGAAGAAATTAAGAAAAGTATCTTGGGGCAGGCTGCCAAGCGTCGGCTTCGGGTCGCGGCTTAGCCACCCGCCTCAGTTCGATCTCATAAGATTGCCAAAAGGAGCCAGGGGCCTAAGGTCTCTGGCTTCTGACTTTTGCAGTAAGATCCAATGATTATTTCAAAGCTTAAAATTGATAATTTTCGCGGCATCACGGCGCTCGAAATCGATTTCGATCAGACGACGGTCGTTTTTGGTTCGAATAACACCGGCAAGTCGACAGTTCTGGCAGCTATACAAATGGTCCTAGGCAGGGCCGTGGGGCGCCGGTCAGCTGCTTTCTCGGAATATGATTTTCATTTGGACCAAGATGGCCAACCGACAGACGCGGCGCCGATTAAGATCGAGCTGACTTTCAAGGAAACTGAACCTGATGATTGGTCTGACGCGATGGTTCAGCAACTTGGACCAGTGGTGGGTATCGGAGGCGACGGTCTCCAAATTGTTACATTGCGCCTTAGTGGCCGGTACGACGAGGCAATCGGTTCGTTCGTCTCAGCATTTGATTTCCTAAACCCGAACGGCGATCCCCTGCCAGCTAATGCCTCCGCCCTGCGGCGCATTCAGCAGATTGTCCCTGCTTTTTATCTTGCGGCGCTCAGAGATGCGGCTCGCGAGTTTCGATCAAACGGGGCTTTTTGGGGACCCTTCGTCAAATCGCTAAAGATTGATCCCGATATAAGGGAAGAGATTGAAGCTGAAATTGCACAACTCAATCAGAGGGTTCTCGATGCACATACTGGCTTTGATGCCGTAAAGGCACGGCTTGGGCAATCTGCTCAGTTGGTGCCTCTTGGCGGAGCTGACGATCCTGTCAGCATCGATGCGTTACCCAGCCGAGTATTTGACATACTCGCGAGAACTCAAGTTTTGCTCTCAGGGGTATCAGGTGCGCGCCTTCCCCTCGCGCAGCACGGTGAGGGAACTCAGAGCTTGGCTGTAATTTGTCTTTTCGATGCATTTCTCGATGCTCGCCTGGTTGGTGAGTATGGCGAGGACGCTGTCCCCATCTTGACCCTAGAGGAGCCGGAAGCGCATCTGCACCCATCGGCGGTGCGTGCGGTCGGTCAGCTGATCTCCCGGTTGGGAGGGCAAAAAATCATCACTACCCATTCCGGAGACTTGCTTGCTTCCGTTCCATTGAAAAGCTTGCGGCGTCTGCGACGGGTCGGAAATGAGATCGACGTCTTCAAGATTGAGGACGGCATGATCGATGAGCCCACATTGAGTCGCTTGGACCATCAGATTCGACGTCTCCGTGGCTCCATACTTTTTGCACGGGTGTGGCTGTTGGTGGAGGGTGAAACCGATGAGGTCATTATCCAGGAGGCAGCACGTGTTGCAGGTATTGATCTCTTCGCCGCCGGCGTAGGTTGCTTCAAGTTTACCGAGCTCGGTATTGAACCGTATATTCGTTTGGCTGACGCCCTTGGAATTCACTGGATTTGCGTCTCAGACGGAGATCCAGCGGGTCAGGGCTACGCAAACACCGCAGTCGGGCTGCTTGGTGGCAAGCCTGCGCAGGATCACATCAGGACACTGCCAGCCTGGGATATGGAAACCTATCTTTGCATGAATGGATTTGGCGACATCTTTGAGGCCAGCGCTTCTCCTCAGAAGGTTGCGGCCAATCCAAATCCACATGCGCAGGGTACGCAAGAGTATTGGCAGCACCTGGTAAACAAGCATCAACCCACTAAGGGGAAGCCGGTCCGCGCTACTCAGGTCGTGGATCGCCTCGATCAACAAGGCGCAGCGTCGATACCTCCATTCCTGGTGGACCTAGCCAATTTCGCCGTGGCCAAAGGGAGGGAAGGTCTATGAGCGAATTTCTCAGTTCATTGAATGAGCGGCAAGCCGCAGCAGTTTCTTGGCAGGACGGACCACTCTTGGTTCTCGCCGGTCCCGGCTCAGGTAAGACGACAGTTCTAACGAGACGCATCGGGCGCATGATCCAACAATCGCCGGATGATCATTATCGCGTTCTAGGATTGACCTTCACGAATAAAGCAGCAGCCGAAATGCGCGCGCGTATCGAAAAGCTGGCACCTGGCTCTGGCAATCGCGTCCTGTTGACCACTTTCCATTCGTTCGCAGGCGATCTTTTGCGTCAACACGGCCACCTGCTCGGCCTGAAACCGGACTTTACGATCCTGACTCAAGACGGCGAGCGAATAGGATTGTTAGACGAAGCCATCGCAGATGCCGGTCGATCTTTTGAGGTCTCGGAATTCAGCGGTGAACGACTACTGCCTTTGATCAACAGGTTACTTGAGAACGATGTTGGTGACGAGCGAGTTGAGAAGATCGTCGCGACGCTGCCGGAGGAACGACGAGCGTCGGTGAGCGCTGTTTATCGAGCTTACAAGGACAGGCTGATTGCGGCCAACAGCCTCGACTTCCCCTCGATGATTTCAGAAGCAGTGCGAGTGCTAAGGACGCATGCAGCCGTAGCGAAGCAAATCCGCCGCATCTATCGCTACGTTTGCGTCGACGAATTCCAAGACACCAATTTCGCGCAATACAGCTTGCTCATTTGTTTGGTGGCTTCTGACTCGAGAAACCTCTTCGTGGTCGCGGATGACGACCAGATAATCTACCAATGGAATGGGGCTAGCCCAGCGCGCCTTGAAGGTTTGAAGCGCGATTTCGAGATGACCGTGCTTCAGCTCCCCACGAATTATCGATGCCCACCAGCGGTCATCGATATCGCCAACAAACTTATCGCCAACAACTCCACGCGAACGGCAAACAAGGATCAGCTTCTTGCCGAAAAGCCCGCGACTGAAGATCAGGGACTCAATCTTTATCATTTTCCAGACTTTGAAAGTGAGGTCGCGTGGGTTGCTCAAGACATTTCGGCGAAATCGGCTTCAGAGAGAGAACGATGCGTAGTCCTTGCGCGGACACGAAAGACGCTCGAGCGAGCGGTCGAGCACCTAGGCAACAATGGTGTGACCGCTTATTTGGCAAACCGAAAAGATGAATTTGTAAGCGCCCCGCTGCGCTGGCTCCACGCTGCGCTGCGACTGGCCAATAGTTCAAATGATCGAGAGCAAACTCGTAGACTGACCAGAGCCTTTTTTGCACTGGAAGGACTGCAGATTGACCCGGCTGGTGTGACTTCTGCAGCCGAGGCATTCGAGGGTAGCGCTCTTCGTTCGTTTCTTAACTTGGCCCTTGAGCGCAACGAGCTTAGTGATCACACGCGGAAGTATCTCGTGTCCGCATTGCCACAATTGGTCGAGCGGCTCGATTTTCGATCATTCTGCGCATCCACCTTCGAATGGTTCGCAGGTTTGCCCGATCAACCATTCCTCGCTTCCTCAAACGACTTCTCCGAGTTCGAAGATGAGAAGAAAGTTTGGGAGGCCCTGGTCGCTGATATTGAGGCCCAGTTTGGAAAGGAAAGTGTGACGCTTCATATGCTCCTTCAGGAGCTTGACCTCCGATCAAAAACGCCGCCTCAGCCCAAGGAAGCAGTGCCATGTTTTACGATTCATGCCTCGAAAGGAATGGAGTTCGGGCATGTCTATTTGATCGCCATGGTCGAGGACCAGCTTCCGAGCTGGGCAGCAGTCAAGAAAGGGGCCGAAAGCCCCGAAATGCAGGAAGAGCGGCGAAACTGTTTCGTGGCGATCACTAGGACCGAAGATAGCCTAACTCTGACCTACTCCGACAAGGTATTTGGTTGGCAGAAGGCCCCCTCGCGTTTCCTCCGGGAGATGGGATTCCAAGTCTGAAGTCGATCAATCGGACGCCGTTCGCACGTCAAGTTTGTGCGCTTTAACTCCCCAAAGCGAGCTTGATTGCAGACGCATAGACATTCTGGTCGGGGAGATTCATTGGCGACGTAAATGCCGTAGCGACTTGATCCACGGTTGTCGTGAATTGGGCGTTGAACTCCAATGGTCGTTGCATCGTTGAGGGATCTACATCGCCAAGTTGGTAGGACCTGAAAGAAAGGGTACCTGGACCTACTGGATACTCGTGCAGGTTATTGCCCAATCTGTCTCTGATCTTTTGATAGACCTGCTCCGGGCAGACGAAAAACAGGCCTTTGGAGCACCGCGCCTCTCGACGCAGGACATGTCCCTTGTAGATCAGCTGAGGAAGAATGCGCTTGTTCACATTCTCCCAATTCATGCCAGACTTACTCCAGCCATCGAAGGTCTCTCCAGCAAAATAGGCGTCTGATTGATCCCTATAATTGCCCGTCGTGTCTATCGTTTGAACCTCCACGGCGGTAAATTCTTGGAGCTCGCCATCGGCATCGATGCGGGCCAATATCCAGTCAACGTAATATGCGCCACTCTTCGCCCCATCGGCTCGTTTAGGGCGAGGAAGGGGGAGTTCGCCTCCCCATCCTTTTCCAAAGGCAATGACCTCAGAACCGGTCAGCGACTCCGATCCTTTTCTTGCCCTTCCTTCAGCGGCGGTAATGAGTTCGATCTGCTGGCCGAAGACTTCGGCGGCTACTTCACGAAGCACGCGATAGTTCTCCGCATACAGACGATTTGGACAGCAGATTATTGGTTCACTTGTCGTCTGCCGAACGGAGCAGGCGCCGTGGTTTGGCTTAATGCAGCGGCTAACCGTGTAGGGGCATTGCTTTCCGGAAATGTATCCTGACGCAAGTGGCGAGAGTGGTGGAAATCCAAAAAACTCAACAATCTTCAGTGCCATCGCGCGGGTCCCCTCTGCAGACCCTTATCGCAAGATTTCGCGGCGCGAAAGGCGCGGGAATTTCGTTCGTCGCGTGTGGGTGAGGTCGCGGAGAAATTGCTCAACCACGGACCGAGTTGATTGCATGCTCGTGAATGCTATTTGGTCCCCATTCCGGAACAATGAGCAAAATCCAGGGCCAATCCGGAACAAAAGCTCTCTATAAGATGCGGCGCTCGGCTGTCGCGCGCCGCCGCCTATCCCACTTGAAATTCAACAATTTTCGGCGGGATTCTTTCAGGCAAATTTCCTGGTCACTAACGCGCACTTGAGAATGGGCTTGACCCAGCACACCGTACGCAGCGGTAGCTGCATAGGATGGCAAAAAAGCGCGAAGTAACAGAAGCATCGCTAGTCCGAAGGGGCGA
>MDTG01012655.1_pt1 | contig 10270 bp, 10 predicted proteins | sample 811421 | NCBI WGS metagenome assembly MDTG01 (sample SAMN05326645, study PRJNA326480) | marine metagenome | isolation source: seawater | place: Pacific Ocean: South East | collected 2011
ATTTACAAACTTTTATTTCATTAAAATCATTATCAAAAAAAACCAATCTTTTGTCTGTATTTCTTTCTATATATTTAGAATAATATGCTTTTACAGATCTAAATTTTTTTTCATTTTTATTTAATTTTTGAATATTTCTTAGTCGTTCTATTAGTTTTTGTTGAACTAAAATTAATTTTTCTTTATTTAAATCTAAACCATTATTTATTAATTGTTCTAACAATTTGTCTAAGTCAATTTTTTTTATTTTTTTGATTGAGGACTTTGCTCCAGCTTTTGCATGATAACTAAATTTGTTATCAGGATTATTATAATCTGTATTATTAGGGTTGTTAGTTAAAATATTTACATTTCCGTCATAATAAATTGGTAAAAATGTTAGGTTAATAGGATCATAGTAGTATTTTGTATTTCTTGGTGATAGACCGTGAAATCCACCTAATGCACTTGTGATAGCATTGTATTCATTAAGCATATTTTGTGCTTCTTTATTCTTATAAGCAAGTCTGTTTGTATTAAAATTATGATATTTATTATCTATATAGCTCTCATTAAATTTCGATAAAGCTAGAGTGGTTTTTTTAATGTTTTGAGTATTTTTAATAGACCATTTTTGATTGGTTACTCTTGCTTCAACTAGATTTTCATCCATGAAATTTATTCTTTCATTTGGCCATAGAAATCTATGATTTGCTTCAACAATAGGTCCTTCAGGATAATCATTATCCTCAATCATTTCTTTCACGATTTTTTCTTGGAATATATATTTAACATTAACTCCATTTATGTACGTATTGATATACTTAGTTCTTGGAGCTAAAAAACCCAATTCTTTAAATAAAGTTGATGTAAAAACTTCATTGTCATAATTTCTTGTAAGAGGAATAAATAATATAAATTTTATTATCGAATCAATATTTTCATCAATTAGTCTTACATGTAAACTTGCATATGGCTCACCATTTTTAGTTGTTTGAATATGATCTTTTCCATCCCCATGAATCCTTACTTTTGCCTTAAAAACACACTCTAAATTCTCTTTAAAATTTACTTTTATCTTAGCTTTAAAATTTTTTCTAAATTTTTTTGGTGTATTTATACCATGCCAAATAATTGCTTTAAAAATGTTTTTAAACCATTTTCTTTGATCATCTATATCTATCGAAACATGGTTTACCTCATCTAATAAAATCTTGTTATCTGTGAATTTATAATTATTCGTTTTGCAATACTCTTTGTTATTGTCGATTATTTTTGGATTATAATTGTTTTTGATTTTTGAAAATGCTGAAGAGATATTGAGATTAAAAAAGATAAAAATTAATAAAATTTTAAGCCACATTAAATTTAGTTAATACGCAGTTTCTAATCTTTTTATACTTGAATTGTTTTCCAATTCTTTTTCAATAGAGATAATTTCAGTTTTACTAGAACAGGCCATTTTATAAGAAAATAAGTTACTATCTTTAATATATATTTTTTGAATCAATAATGGATTGCTTTCAATTGATAAAATCTTTTCATTAGCCTCAACCTCAAGTGTGTATAATTGATTTCCTTCATCAAAAGAAAGTTGATGAATTTTTTTACCTTTATTAATAAAATATCTGTCAATAAAGTAAACGGCAATTATTGTTGTCACTACTAAAATTTCAAACTGAATAGCAAAAATTATATCAACAGTACAAATTATTCCTAGAGATATTAAAGCAAAATATAAAACTAATTCAAAAGTGTTTTTTACCGGATTTCTAAATCTAACTATTGACAAAGCTCCAACTAATCCAAGTGAGAGCGCAATATTAGATTTAATTGAATTTGTTATACCACAAGTAATTATTGGCAATAATATAAAAGTTAATGTGTGGTGGTATGTCGATAGCCATTTTTGATTTGTTTTTTGAAGTGCATATTTTATTAAAAAACCAAAAGTACCCGCCATTAGAAGTTTTATTAACAACTTATATGGCATTAAAATCTCTATCATAAGAATTGAATATACTATTTATAATCTTTAGTCATTAAATAAATATAGTATCAGAATTTATATTGGTGAGTATATCTTTTTTTATTTCTTCATTATAAACGCCAGCTCTAAGTATCACTGTGGGGTTTTTCCTATCTTTTAAAATTTTAGGAGAGTCAACTTCAAGAGTAGTTCCATATAATCTTTTTAATTGTTTGCTTTTATCATTATCTAAGATTGCAGAAATTTTATCCTGTTTTAATCCAAAATTAATTAAAAATTGTGAAAAAATATGAGCACCAAATAAATAAATTTCATTTTTATTTTCATCAATTTTTTTGTTTAAATTGTCAATTAAATCTTTATGAAAATTTAAAAAATCAACGAATAATTTTTTATTTTTTAAATATAAATTTTTATCAGTTAATTTAAATAAACTGTTTTTTTCTCTTTTTTCAACACTGTAAAAAATGCTATGATCTTCCATAAAGTATTTCTTATTTAAAATTTTAAAACCATAAAATTTTAAAAAAAGCTCACAATATGTTTCATTTAAAAAATATGTGTGCTCGAAATTTAAACAATTTGTGTATTTATTCTTAAGCCACATTTCCATATTTGGTATTGAAAAAATTATTTTTCCATTATTATCAATTTTTTCGCTTAGCATTTTTAAAAAAGTGTGAGGATCATATATATGTTCAAGTACATGAGAATGAACAATGGTTGTATCCTTTAAATCATGATTGAAATTTTCATCAAAAAAACCTTTTATAAATTTAGCTTTTGAATTTTTAATTGGGTGGGGATTAGGTTCAATTATTTTCCAATCAAGGTCAGATTTTGTTTCGTGGCATTTGGTTGCTAATATTCCTTTGGCACCACCTATTTCAAAAACTTTCTTTATTTTATGCTCCATAACAAAATTAGAAAAACTGGTATGATGTTGATCCCAAATTTTTCCAACTTCACCCGCGGCATGAGCATCAAAATATAATTCATTTAAGGGAATCAAAGGAGATAATTGTATCATTCCACTTGATTTACTAATCCACCAACTCATTGCATTTTTTTTATCTTCTTTTTGATCTTTTTTAGTAATACCCATAAATATTGGAAAATCTTCGAAAGTATGAAGATGCTCTAGATCGTTTGTATTATTAACTATATCTAAATTTCTTTGAATAGTTTTCATTTTATAATTCTATATCATTTTTTTTATATAATACTATATCTGTCAAAATTTTTTTCCCAGCAGCATATAAGAATAAAGAATATGGATAATGATGAAGAGCAGCAATATTCAAATATATAAGACCAGTTAAAATATTTATTCTTTGTAGATCAAAATTGTTTTTTAAAATCCATTTTTTATAATTGAATATATATTTTTTATAAATCTTTTCTGATTTAATTGAAAAATTAATATTTTTTTTTCTCCAGTTTATCTTATAATTATTATTTTGAACCTGTTTATGAGAAACTATTAATCCATGCATAAGTTTTGCTAAATCATAATAAATATCACCGTATTTAAGATTGCCACCAAAATCCTGTCTCCAATCTAAAAATATAAATTTTTTATTTTTTCTAGAATACAAAATATTTTCAAAATGTAGATCACCATGAAAATTTGAATATTTGCCTCTAACTAAATCTTTCCAATTTATTAATTTTAAAATATCTCTTATCTTTCTCGTTTTTACACTGTTTAAAGAAGCACAACTATCTTTAATCTTAAATTTTTTTTCAAAATCAATTATTCTTTGGGTTGTTTTTTTTTTATAAAAAATTTCACAAATTTTGTCATATTTCTTTTTATTAACTTGATGGGTTGTTTTATGAAATCTTTTGATATGTGATAATAAATTAATAAAAACTTTATTGCTTTTAACTTCAGAAAAGACTTTGCCTTCCTCCATCCTGTACGAGTACATATTTTTTTTATGTTCAATAATTTTTGGCACAAATTTTTTTAAAATACTTGCTCTTTTGACCCTTTTAGAAATTAAACTTTTATCTTTAAAGTATTTAATAACTTTATTTTCAACAAACCAAATTTTTTCACCACCTTTTTCTAAAATATTTTTCTTACTTTTAATCTTTTTTTTTTATCTTAAGATAATCAACAGTATTCCCTGCATCTAGCCATTTAAATTTTCTAGCCTTAATTCTTGTTTGCAAATTGCTTAAACCAAAAACTTCTCCTGAAGGAATAGATTTTTTTTTATTATTTTCCATTAACTTCCAAAAAGTTTTATAATTCTTAATGCCAGCAATACCGATATATATTTTGTTGTCCTTTTTTTTTTTAAAATTTTTTTCTAAGAAAAAATGCACATTCCCTTTATTGACCTTAATTCCCCTGTATTTCTTTGGGTCTCCAAAATCAGAATAACCTACCCAATTATTTTTTTTTAAATTAATTTTATTTCTTATTAAGGTATCACAGGAAATAAATATAAAAGGTTCATTCAAATATTTTTTTGCACACAAAATACTATGACCCAAACCAGAACCTTTGCCTTTAAATTTTTTTACGTTTACAAAAATGAATTTAATTTTTGGATGGGCTAATTTTAGATATTGTTTAACTAAATTTCCTTTAAATCCTAATGGGATAATAAATTCAGTTTTTTTTGGAAATTTTTCAATTATGTAAGAAATTATAGCTTTGTTATCTATGTCAATTAATGATTTGTTTATATCAACTGTAAAATCACCTAATCTAGATCCAATACCAGCTGTGGGAATACAAACTTTTTTAAAGTTATCATTTTTAGACTCTCTTGTAATCATCTGATAGTCTAATAACATCTTTTAGTTGTGGAGTACTTGCTTCTAGATAAATTGCGTTATTAACCGCTTCCATTCTATGAATTGTGCCAGGTTCAATTATAATTGTTCCGTCTTTTTTAAGAACTTTTTTCTTTAATCTTTTTTTATTTTTACCAAAATATATTTTTAAACTACCTCTTAATACATAAATGGTTTCATGTTTTTTTTTGTGGAATTGTAAACTGCATCTATGTCCTTTCTTCATCATTAATTTTTTTAAACAATAATCTTTATTTATTAAGATTAATTCTTCTGAACCCCATGGTTTTTTTATTATTCTATTTTTCATATTTTAAATTTCTGAAGATTAGGATTCTTTTTAAAAAAATCATCATAAAATCTTTTTACATACATTTGTATTGACCACTTGCTCATAAAACCATACTTTTTTTTCATCCATTTATAACCCTCATCAATGTAAAGTTTAAGATTTTCATCAAAATTTTCTGTTTTTATAACTTTACTGTGATTAAGTAAGTAGCTCTCATTTTCCTCAACCCATACATCGCTAGTAATAGCTGCAGCCCAATTGTTTTTGTACGCTTTAGCAATTAGCTCACTTTCTAATCCATAACCTCTAAAATTGCTTCCATCAAATAAAAGATTGATATATCCAGGCTTTTTTTTATTCAAAATTTTTTCTATAAATTTTCTCCTAATAAAATATGCGTTATTATGGATGTACCAAAAAAATTTAATTTTTTCTTTTTTTAAAAAAAATTTTTCACCCCATTTTTTTGAACATGGAGATAAAATTCCGATTTTAGGATTATCTTTTAAAATATTTGATAATTTTTTAATAAATTGTTTTTTTTCAACTTCTGAGTCATTAGTTAATAATAAAAAAAACTCGTAGTTTTTAAATATTTTTTCCTCTATCATTTTATCTAATGCAAAATTCATTCCTCTTGCAAACCTTAGACCATTTTTTTTTGCTGATTTCCAATTTGCCACCCATGTTGTGTTTTTAGAAATTAATTTACTTTGAGAGCCTGCATCAACAATAAATATATCTGTATAGTCTTTATTATATTTTTTTATTTTATTGAATAATTTATCTGTTGGTATTGGAAGATTTCTATTAAGTATTATTGTTGCAGTTTTTTTTTTCATATTATCTTATTAATCTAAAAAATTTTAAGTATCTTAAGATTGATTTTTCTATTTCAGCTTGTAGGAAGTAATTTAAGTTTATTTTTTTTTTGTTTAAAATTTTCTCTGCTTTATCTTTAAGTTGTAAAAATTTTTTATCTGAAAATATATAATGACCAGAGATGATAGCTTTTTCATAATCATCAGTTTGTGTATTCGGCAACATCCATTTTTTCCATTTTCTTGAAGAATATGAGATTTCTAAAAATTCATTTAATAAATTTTTTAGTTTAAATTCATTTAATAACTTAACAAATGATTTTGTTTCCACCACCCCAAATTCTGGAGCAACATTTACTGAATGGATACCTAACTTAGGATGCCACTTTAAGCTATCATCTGATAGATAATCACCATTATGTTCTTTCATAAATATTTTATATTTTTTACAAATTTCAATCATTTTAAGAAGTTGAATTTCAACAGGAAGTTCATTTTCAATTCTTAAAGGACTCTCGAATGATCCAATATTTTTTGTCTCCAAAACTCTTGTTCCAGACTGAATAACAACAAAAGTAGGTCTAGGATATTTTTTTTTATCACAAAATTTATAAATTTTATCAAGGGTATCCTCAAGTTCGTGAGGAGAATTAGTTGTACCATTTTGTTCTTCAGTGCCAATTTCAAAAAGAATTTTTCTTCTCCTTCTTTTTGCATATTCACAACAAAATTCATATAACTCAAAAAGTCTTTTTAAAGCCTCAGAGGAAGATGGGGGTTTTTTTAATCCTAAACAGGTATCAATGTGTAAAATTTGAAAACCTGAATCGATATCTTCTTTGAAAGATTTTTTTGCAGAAGCCATTGCTTTTTTAAGTGAAAATTTTTCTTTAATTTCCAAATTATTTTGCCACGGGCCCCCATGATCTCTTGCTAAAATAACATTATTATTTCTATCCTTTTTTTTTACATATGATGCATAATTAATTGTGTCCCATTTATTAACATAACCGCCACCAAATATTTGAGAATCGATTTGTCTTCTACTTGCTATTAACATTAAAGGTACAGATCTTTTATTTGCTAAATTTATAGTTGCATCAACACAGTTGAGACTCATTGGCCCTATTCCCAACAATGTTTTATTTTGATTAACTATGTTTTTTAATTTTTTAATCATTTATTTTATTTTTTTTTTTATAAATTTAAATAAATCTTTTTCTCTAAACAAGAAGCCTTTGATCGCACATTTTTTTGCAAAAAGCATATCAGTTTTTTTATCTCCAATCATGAATGAATGTTCTTTATCAATTTGATATTTTTTTTCCACTATTTTGAACATTCCAATTTTAGGTTTTCTTGTTGAGTGATTATATTTATATTTTTTGATTACCCCGTCCTTATGATATGGAGAAAAAAGATATTTATCAATTTTAGTTCCAAAATTAATCAATTCTTTTTGAATTATTTTATGTAGATTAATTACATCTTTATATTTGAAAAAGCCTCTTGCTATACCAGATTGATTACTAACCACGACTATTTTGAATTTTTCTTTTTTTAAGTATTTAATTGCTCTTTTAGCCCCCTTTGTCCAAATGAAATTTTTTCTAAATCCCACATAACCTTTATCTTTATTGATAACACCGTCCCTATCTAAAAAAGCAATTTTAACTTTTTTCATTAAATTAATTTATTTTGAATAATTTTTTAAAGATATTTTTTTTTCCCTCTTTTATTGAATTCAACTTTTAAGAACTGTGAGGAAATATGCATAATTGATTGAAAAATATCTTCAGAAATTCCATAGTTTTTTACATTTATATTTAAGTGTATGTCGGTGTATTTTACATTTTTTTTAAAACCTGTTATCAAAATAGTTCTACATTTTTCTTTTTTGGCAAATTTCAGAGCATTCAAAATATTTTTTGATTTTCCTGAACAACTGAGAGCTATTAACAAGTCTCCTTTTTCCAAATAATTCTCTAATTGATTCTTAAATATTTCATCAAAATTTTCATCATTTGAAATTGCTGTAATGTTTTCAATTGAATTTGATAAAGAAATAACTTTAGGAATTATTTTTTTTTTACTAAAGTGTTTTACTCCTTTATTAAAATCGCATAAAAAATGATTACTAACAGAAGCTGATCCACCATTGCCACATGTAAAAATTTTTTTTTTTTTAAAATTGTATATCTAATTAGTTCAATTATTTTTCCAATTTTTTTAGTATCTAGATCTAAAAAAGTTCTTGATAATTCTGACTTATAATTATTAATAAATTTTGATACTGGTTTTTGTAATTTGGTCATTAGTAAATTTCTTAATAGAAATAAACTGTATGAAAACAATAATCAAGAAATTTATAAATTTCATATTTTTGCCAATATTTTTTATAATCATAATTTTTAAAATATTTTTATTTATCTTTAAACTTAGTATTTTTTGGCAATAGAAAGCTGAAATCAAACTAAAATAAAATTAAAGAATAAAGGTACTTAATTATTAAAACTAGATTAATAGTGGTTACTTTTGAGCAATTTATATAAAAATTGTATATAATGATTATAAATAAAAATAAAAAAGATAAAAAAATCATGTTTAATGAAATCATCAAAAACCTAAATCTGATTTTCAACAAGGATCAAATTTTATCATTTGCTCTTATCTCGGTATTAATCGTAATTTCCATGGTACTTGAAAGTTTAAGCATAGGTTTAATATTTCCAATTTTATCTTTAATGGTTAAGGGAAATGCTGCAAACAATGATTTTTTTTTTTAGTTTTCTGTTTGAAAAAGTAAATTTTTTTGCTCAAGATGATAAAATTATTTTTTTTTTGATATTATTCTCCATTGTATATTTATTGAAGATACTTTTTTTAATATTTTTTCAATGGTATAAGGGGAAATTTATATGGGATACACATAACCATTTATCAAAAAAAATATTTAAAAAATATTTAGAGCAAGACTTAAGTTTTTTTAAAAATAACAATATTGGTAAAATAATTAGAGATGTAACCACTGAAATTTCTATATTTATAGGTAGTGGAATAGGACCAACAATTAATCTGATATCTAATATATTTATATTATTTGGTTTTATTATTATTTTTTTAATCATTGATTTCAAAATTACTTCAATTTTGATAATTTTTGTTTTTACATTAACTTTTCTTTTTAATTATTCTAACATTTTTTTTCTTAAAAGATGGGGTTTAAAAAGACAAATAAATGAAGGCCTAAGAATATCGTATTTAAATCAAGGAGTTAATAGCATCAAGGAAGCAAAATTATATGGAAAAGAAAAATGGTTTTTAAATAAATTTGATTATTACAATCAAGAAACTTTTAATTCACTAAGAAATTACGATTTTATAAAAACACTTCCAAGATTTTTTTTAGAGACGATCATTTTGGTTTTTTCAGTTTCTATAATTCTAGTTTTTTTTGTAGACCAACCACTAAGTGAATTTGTTCCTTTTTTTGCAGTGTTATTTGTTGCGTTTTATAGAGCGATACCAATTATATCTCAGTTATTAGTTTCTTTACAAAGTATCACTTATGCTAAACCCTCTTATGAATTAATTATAAAATCTTTAAATTTTAAGTCAGAAAATCAAATAACGAAATTAGATTTATCACCAATAAATTTTAATAAATCAATTGAAATAAAAAATTTATCATTATCTTATAATGATAACCAAAATTTTGTTTTAAATAATATAAATCTAGAAATAAAAAAAGGAGATAAAATAGGTATAGTTGGTGAAAGTGGGGCAGGTAAAAGCACTTTTTTAGATTGTTTAATGGGATTAACTAAACCAACTAGTGGAAACATATTGGTAGATGGAAAAAATATTTTTTCTTGTATTCGGGAATGGCAGAGAAAAATTGGTTACGTTCCACAATCTATTTATTTGATAGATGACTCTATCAAAAAGAATATAGCTTTTGGAGAAGATGATGAAGTTATAGATATTAGAAAGATCAATAACTGCATAAAAGATACAGAGTTATTCAGTTTAGTTAATAATCTACCAAATAAAGAAAATTCTATTATTGGAGAAAAAGGAACCAAAATATCAGGTGGTGAAAGACAAAGAATTGCCATCGCAAGATCACTTTACATAAGCCCTGAGTTAATAATTTTTGATGAAGCCACTTCAGGACTTGATCTTGATACAGAAAATAAAATTATAGATTCAATTAACAAATTATCAAATGATAAAACAATTATAATGGTATCACATAAAATGTCTTCTTTAAAGAATTGTAATAAAATTTATGAAATTAAAGAAAAAAATATTCATCTAACTTAGAATGAAGAAAAATTTATCACCAATAGCTTTTTTTGTTTATAATCGACC
>MDTG01429054.1_pt1 | contig 10270 bp, 8 predicted proteins | sample 811421 | NCBI WGS metagenome assembly MDTG01 (sample SAMN05326645, study PRJNA326480) | marine metagenome | isolation source: seawater | place: Pacific Ocean: South East | collected 2011
CATGACGTATATCCAAACCGCAATTAGGAGTAAGAATGGGAACCAAGATATAAATATCTGAGTCAGCAAGCTTTGCTGATCTGGCGGAGCAGCTTTTATACGAACATTGTTTTCTAACAGCAATCCGATCAGAGGGCCATTGTCTGATTCCGGGCTGTAGGTGTAGAGTTTGGAGCCATCGTGCATCTCCACTTCTATTTGGGCACCTTCGATCTGTATTCTGTCCACTCGACCACTTTTTACTTCCGAAACAAAGTCGGAATAATCAAGGTGCCTATTAGTACCCCTTTGTGGAGTTAAACTTTGAAATATCATCATCATCACTACTGCAATGACAACCCACAATACGATGTTTCTAGCCATAATTGTCTATTTTATGCCTCATTTTTCATAACGTTTGGCTTTGCAAACCCACTATACCCTATATTCTTTCGCCACGATAAAGAATTCTCTGGATTCTTTTCTGGATGAGATTGGTTTCCTTCTATAAACAGCGGAAAATTGGCTTTTTAAATTAGAAACGACCTCTTCAGTATCCTCGAATTGGAAAAACTTCCCAACAAAATTACCTCCTGGTTTTAAAAACAATGTTACGTATTGCGTAGCTATTTCGATCAGATTCCTCCAAGCCGCAGAGTCCACTAATCTTATACCTGTTATGTTAGGGGCAAGATCGGATAAAACAAGGTCACATGCTCTTAAACCGATTAAATTTTCCACTTGTTTCATTATATTCCGGTCACCGCAGTCCCCCTCGAGAAAAGTTACACCTTTTAACTCACTCATTGGCCTTCCGTCCACTGCGAGTATTCTCCCTTTGGGTCCCGAAATATTCGAAACATACTGCGACCAACCTCCAGGGGAAGAACCTAAATCAATTACGGTGCCGGCCTTTGGAATGAATTTATCTTTTTTATTGAGCTGCTCTAACTTAAATACAGCCCGCGAGCGATGCCCCTCTCGATTTCTCTTCTTTACAAAAGGATCACCTGCTTGACGCCTTGTCCATTTATTATTCAATTGTTGGAATTCGGTTATTTATACTCTACCGCCAGAATCTCGTATTCAGTTTCTCCTTTAGGAGCGACCACCACAACGAAATCTCCAGCATTTTTTCCTATAAGCGCTCTAGCAATCGGCGATGCCACCGAGACCAGACCTAACTTGATATTAGCTTCATCTTCTCCAACGATTTTATAGCTAACTTCCCTTCCATCTTCTGCATTAGCAAGCCGCACAGTCGAACCAAAAACCACTCGTCCGTTTGCACTGATTTTCGTTACATCTATAATTTCGCTATTTGATAACTTAGATTCGATATCAGCGATTCTCCCCTCGTTAAAACTCTGCTGCTCTCTAGCAGCATGGTACTCAGCATTTTCTTTCAGATCTCCATGGGCCCGAGCTTCGGCTATATCATTTGTAATCCTACTTCGCTCCACAGTCTTCCGGTGCTTCAGTTCGTCTTTCAAAGCCTTAGCCCCTGATATCGTCATCGGTGTCTTGTTCATCTCATTATTCCCTGATGAAGTTCTTGTAAAGCTCGTATAGCAGTGGAAGAGTGTTCAGTCAACGCCATCAACGCAGCTGAAGCTCCAGCCACGGTTGTAGTATAGGGCACTTTTTTGCTAATTGCTGTGGCCCTTATAGAATAAGAATCTGCTTTCGAACGCTTCCCTTCAGTAGTGTTAATTATTAGCGAAATTTCCCCATTTTTTATCAAGTCCACTATATGAGGCTGACCCTCCATAACCTTATTAACCCTACGACAAGATATTCCTCTATCACTTAAAAAAGCGGCAGTTCCGTCCGTAGCTAAGAGGTCAAAATTATTATCTAAAGCTTTCAAAAGTTTTACCAAAGAAGCTTTGTCGGAGTCTTTCACGCTGACAAAAACAGATCCTTTCTTTGGCAAGGGGAGACCAGCCCCTTGCTGAGCTTTTCCAAAAGCTTCGCCAAAAGTTTTTCCTATGCCCATGACTTCACCTGTAGACTTCATCTCTGGCCCAGCAGAGGATCGACACCAGGAAATTTTTCAAAAGGAAAAACAGCCTCTTTAACAGAAAAGTAAGGTGGGTGAGAACCCTCCTTTATGCCTTGATCTCTTAAAGACTGGCCTAGCATACATTTGGCCGCTATATAAGGTAATGGCACTCCCGTAGCCTTAGCCACGAAAGGTGCCGTTCTTGATGCACGAGGGTTGACTTCAAGAACAAAAATATCTCCGTTTTGAATTGCAAATTGCACATTCATCAGGCCAACCACTTTTAGTCCTAAGGCCATTTCCGATACCTGTTTTCTTAGTTCAGACTGAATTGCTGGGCTTAGAGTGTGTGCCGGCAAAGCACATGCCGAATCACCAGAATGAACACCTGCTTGTTCTATATGCTCCATGATACCGCCAATATAAACTTCTGTTCCATCTGAAATTGCGTCGACGTCAATTTCTATAGCATCCTCTAAAAAGCGATCAATTAGGATCGGGGAACGTTCAGAAAGTGAAATAGCGTTTTTTATGTACTTTTCTAAATCTTTTTGGTTGTAAACTATTTGCATAGCTCTACCGCCTAAGATGTAAGAGGGTCTAACCATTAGGGGATAATCCATTTCATTGGCGCTTGCAATAGCCTCTTCCACAGTGCGAACAGACCGATTTTCCGGCTGCCTTAACCTCAAACTCTTTAAAAACTTTTGAAACTGATCTCTATCCTCCGCTAAATCTATCGAAAAGGGAGAAGTTCCTATAATTGGAACACCGGCCTCCTCTAACCCTTTTGCTAATTTAAGGGGAGTTTGTCCTCCGAACTGAACAATCACTCCTAAAGGATTTTCTATTTTCACTATCTCCAAAACATCTTCCATAGTGAGAGATTCAAAATAGAGCCGATCTGAGATGTCAAAATCCGTGGAGACGGTCTCAGGATTGCAATTTACCATTATTGACTCAAAGCCTAAGTCTCTTGCCGCCAAAGAAGCTTGCACACAGCAATAATCGAATTCTATTCCTTGACCTATTCGATTAGGCCCGCCTCCCAAGACTATAATTTTTTCTCGACTGGTAGGTGCGGACTCACACTCTTCGTCATAAGTTGAATACATATAAGCGGTTGATGTATTGAACTCTGCAGCACAAGAGTCAACTCTTTTAAAAACCGGTTTAATTCCATCTTTAGCTCTCGAAAGCCTTATCTCTTCTTCCGACTTATCAAGCAATTGCCCTAACCTCAGGTCAGAAAATCCCAGTCGTTTTAATTGAAATAGTTCCTCCTTGGGTAGCGCCTTTGATCGATCTGAAGACATCAGAGCGATTTCTATTGTTACTAACTCTTCTATTTCACTGAGGAACCAAGGATCTATACCTGATAGACTAAAAACCTCCTCAGTGCTAAGCCCCTGCCTAAAGGACTCCGCAACAAACCATATTCTGTGGGCCCCTGGGGTAGAAATTTCCCGGCGCAGATCTTCCAAGGGAACTGAGCCTTCTTTAAAGTTATTCGAACCCAGACCAGACACCCCTGTCTCTAAACCTCTCAATGCTTTTTGAAAAGATTCCTTGAAGCTGCGACCTATCGCCATAACTTCGCCGACAGATTTCATTTGAGTAGTGAGACGATCCTCAGCCTGCGGAAATTTCTCAAAAGTAAAACGAGGAATCTTAGTGACAACGTAATCTAACGTAGGTTCAAAGGAAGCTGGTGTCTTTCCATCCGTAATTTCATTAGCCAATTCATCTAAAGTGTAGCCAACCGCCAACTTCGCCGCGACTTTTGCTATTGGAAAGCCAGTCGCCTTAGAAGCCAAAGCTGAGGATCTAGAGACCCTAGGATTCATTTCAATCACTATAAGCCTGCCATCGCGGGGATTAACCGCAAACTGCACGTTCGAACCTCCTGTCTCAACTCCAATTTCTCGCAAAATACGAAGGGAAGCATCCCGCATCAGCTGGTATTCTTTATCGGTCAACGTTTGAGCAGGAGCCACCGTGATCGAGTCACCGGTATGCACCCCCATAGGATCTAAGTTTTCTATTGCACAAACGATTATGCAATTATCAGCGGCATCACGAACAACCTCCATCTCGAATTCTTTCCAACCCAGTAAGGACTCCTCTATCAGCACTTCACATGTGGGGGATGTTTCTAGCCCTCGGGTGCAAATATCCAAAAACTCTTCCTTGTTATAAGCCACCCCACCTCCACTTCCACCTAAAGTGAAAGAAGGGCGAATAATCAAGGGGAAACCAAGTTCCTCAGATACGACCAAGGCGGAATCGATAGACGTAGCTATTTTAGACTTGGCAGATTCTAAGCCAATAGCTTCCATAGCAGCAACAAATTTTTTTCTATCTTCAGCTTTCTCAATAGCCACAACAGAAGCCCCTATTAACTCAACCCCGTACCGTTCCAAAACACCCTCATCTTCTAATTTTAGAGCGCAATTTAGCGCAGTTTGACCACCCATTGTGGGAAGTATTGCATCAGGCTTCTCTTTCTTAATAATTTCCGTAACCGGTCCAACGAGTATTGGTTCTATATATGTGGCATCAGCCATTTCCGGATCGGTCATGATGGTAGCAGGATTAGAATTCACCAAGATTATTCTATAGCCTTCTTCCCTTAAAGCTTTGCATGCCTGCGATCCAGAATAATCAAATTCACAGGCCTGTCCAATAACAATGGGACCTGCTCCAATTATCAAAATTGACTTGATATCAGTTCGCTTGCCCATATAACTTACTATTCAGCCCCCTAGAAAAAACCAACAAACTCGTCAAACAAAGCTCTGATATCATGAGGCCCAGGACTTGCCTCAGGATGACCTTGGAAACCAATAACAGGGAGACTTTCGTGCTTGAAGCCCTGCAGGCTACCATCAAAATTAGAACGGTGCGTTACTCTCAAGACAGAAGGTAAAGTTTCCTCCTCTACAACAAAACCGTGATTCTGACTCGTTATAAAAACTTTACCCGAATGTAATTCCTTTACGGGATGATTCGCGCCATGATGCCCAAACTTCATTTTTTTTGTGCGCGCCCCAAAGGCTAAAGCCATCAACTGATAACCCAAGCAAATACCGAAGAGTGGTATTTTCAATTCGGAAAATTCCTGAATAGCATCAATTGCGTATTCACAAGGTTCAGGATCACCCGGACCATTTGAAAAAAATATACCATCAGGATTATAGTTTAGCGCTACGCTTGGCTCGGTCTTCGCAGGCAGCACAATCACAGAACATTCTCTTTCCACCAAAAGCCTAAGGATATTAGACTTGATCCCATAATCATAAACAACGACAGTATATTTTTTACTAATAGGAGAGACCTCTTGGCCTGCCAAATTAAGCAGACCCTCTTCCCACCTATATATCTCATTGGTAGTCGCCAAAGAAGCTAAATCCTGACCCGCCAAAGAGGGAATATCTGCAGCTTTCTTTGTAAGTTCACTTGGCTCCAGGTCTACGGTACTAATACAACCGCCCAAAGCTCCTTTCTCACGTATTATCCTTGTTAGTCTTCTTGTATCGATATCACTAATTGCTACCACATTATTGCTCTTCAGATAATCACTCAATGACCCTTCAGACCGCCAGTTACTATGATGAGAAGGGGAATCTCGGACTATCAAGCCAGAAACTTTGGGGCCAGTTGATTCAACATCCACCTTATTTATACCCACATTACCTATGTGTGGATAGGTGAGGGTAACTATCTGTTTTAAATAGGAGGAGTCTGTAAGAATTTCTTGGTAACCTGTCATTGAAGTATTGAATACGACTTCTCCCACGGTCGACCCAGATGCCCCAATGGACCTTCCAAAAAAAATGCTTCCGTCAGAAAGCGCTAGAACAGCTGATTCGTTCAATAGTAAAGCCCGCGTGAAAAAAGGTTTTGCCCTTCGAAAACAATTCCCAAAATTATTTTCTCATTCTACTAGAAACAACAGCAATAGAGAACCATCTTTCAGAGAGACCGACAACAATAAATGTTATTTTCCAAAAAAATCACGCCATATCCAATTAATCAATCGCCCCAGTAAGTTAATGCTGATCGTTCTTTTTCAAAAAAACTGAACTCTTAGGAAACTGAGATGAGGAAGATTTGATTTTACTGGATATTTCAACAGCTAATTCTAATGCTCTCTTGCCATCCTCCCCAGAGACAACTGGCGACCCACCGTATTGGATGGATTCGACAAAAGCTACCAGTTCGTCATATAGAGCATCCACATCGGTTTTGCCAGTTTCTAAAACTCGTATAGATTGCCCGGTTTGATCTGAAACCTCACCCGATTCAAAAAACTTAGCTTCATGAGTCAGGAAATTCAGGACATATTTTCCGCTTTTACAACAAACCTCAACGTCTCGGACTATTTCAGTAGATACTCTGCTAGCCCCTAATTCTGCTACCAAACCATCTTTAAAGAATACCATCGCGTTTGCAATATCGATAAAATCGGTGATAACAGTCGAGCCTGTCGCCTGAACATCTATGACTTCACTATTCGCGAGACTTAGAACTATATCGAGATCGTGGATCATTAAATCCAAAATAACGTCAGTGTCGGTGCCTCTAGACTGCTGGCGGGAAAAACGACGAGTTTTTATCTTATATGGTGACTTCAAAAGATGGGAGACTTTTTTTATCACAGGATTGAACCTCTCCAGATGCCCTACCTGCAATACAATTTGCTTGTCTTTCGCTAAAGCGACGAGCTCATTCGCCTCGTTAACATTTTCAGTAAGAGGCTTTTCTACCAAACAATGAATCCCACGAGCTAAGCAATCCTTAGCCACTTCATAGTGCATCCCAGAAGGTACAACTATCGACAATATATCAACCTTTGGTAATAGGGTTTTGTATTCTTTGTGAGCTTCAACGTTGTAACGGTTTGATATTTCTTTCGCTCTGCTAAAATTAGTGTCCGCTAAACCAACAAGTTTAACCCCTGGTATTCGTTGATACTTCTCTGCGTGGAAGGCGCCTAAATATCCCACCCCAATTACTCCAGCCCGTAATTTAGACATACTTCATAGAGGGTCTCCAGAACCAAAATTGATCTAGTTGGATGAATTTGTTCTCGTTATCTAGAGTGGCTTGTTTATGCCAAACCTAGAACATCTTGCATGTCAAAGAGACCAGGCTCTTTTCCATCTAGCCATCGTGCCGCCACAATCGCGCCTGCCGCAAAAGCAGAACGATCAGACGCCCGGTGTGTAATCTCTATCCTCTCTCCCTTTCCAGCGAATAAAACTGTATGGTCTCCCACAATGTCTCCCGCCCTCACTGTTTCAAAACCGATAGTTTCTTTTTTTCTAGGTCCTGTTCGACCTTCTCTACCGAAAACAGCGATACTTTTTAAATCAGCGCCCTTTTTCTTAGCGACAATCTCTCCTAGGCGTAGGGCGGTTCCTGATGGAGCGTCAATTTTATCACGATGATGTGCCTCTATTATCTCAACGTCAAACTGATCAGCAAGTATTTCAGCCGCTAATTCGACTACCTTAAAGGAGAGATTGACTCCTATACTCATATTTGGAGCTAAAACCATTGGAATGAGGGAGGCTGAGTTAGTGACAGCACTAAGCTTATCCCCAAAGCCGGTAGTGCCGATGACAATCGGCAACTTATTATCGCAGCAAAATTTAACTGTATTGAGCGTGGATTCTGGGATCGAAAAATCAATTAAAACGTCGACCTTTCCTAAAAAAGCGCCTAATGAGTCCGTCAGGCAACAACCACTAGGATCGACCCCCGCCAAATCTCCTAAGTCCAGCCCCAAAAAAGGCGAGCCCTTTTTCTCTATCGCAACGCCTACTTCACAATCTTCTCTATTTGATATCTGCCGAGTAATTTCTCTTCCCATTTTGCCTGCGGCACCCAAAAGCCCAACACGAGTAATTTTTTGCTTCATTTTTATTATCTAGCTCTCTAACTGAATTTTACATCATCAAAAAATTTTTTTACTCCATCGAGCCAAGATGAAGTTTTCGGACTATGTTTAACTCCTCCATCTGACAAAGAGAGAGCAAACTGCCGTAATAGTTCCTTCTGATTGGAACTAAGTTTTATTGGAGTTTCTATTTCTACTCGACAAATTAGATCTCCTATAGCCCCTCCCCTTACAGATTTCACCCCTTTTCCTCGTAATCTAAACATCTTTCCTGTTTGGGTTTCACTCGGGATTTTCAATGTAACCTTTCCGTCAATTGTTGGAACTTCCAGCTGACCGCCCAATACGGCGGTTGGAAAATCTATCGGCACCTCACATAGAAGGTTATTACCATCCCGCTCGAATATTTGATGCCGTTTGAGTTCAATATTGACAAAGAGATCTCCCGAAGGTCCGTTCAAACCAGCTTCGCCCTCCCCGGTCAGCCTAACCCGGTCACCCTCATCTACACCAGCAGGTATTTTCACGGAGATCGTTTTTGAACCTCTCACTTTTCCCGCGCCGCTGCATTCATGACATGGATCTGGGATCATCTTGCCTGCCCCCCTACACTTCGGACAGGTTTGTTGGACAGAGAAAAATCCTTGCTGCATACGAACTTGACCTGCTCCACCACATTGATCGCAGGCCACCGGAGGCTTCTTTGATCTCGAGCCACTTCCGTCGCAAGCAGAGCAATCTACAAGGTTTGGTATGCGGATCTTAACTTCTGTACCGAACACAGCCTCCTCGAGAGATAATTCAAGGTTGTAGCTGAGGTCACTTCCTCTATGAGCTCTGGCGCCACCTCTGCCGCCCCCAAAAATATCACCAAAAACACTATCAAATATATCCCCGAATCCAGCTTGGCCAGAGAATCCACCGCCGGCATTAGCATCTACTCCAGCATGACCGAATTGATCGTAGGAAGTTCGTTTATTACTATCGCTTAGGACATCGAAAGCCTCTTTAGCCTCTTTGAATTTTTCCTCTGCGGAGGGATCATCTGGATTTCTATCCGGATGAAACTTCATTGCAAGACGTCTATATGCCTTTTTCAGTTCCCCCTCTGATGCCGAGCGATCAACTCCAAGTACCTCATAGTAGTCTCTTTGAGCCATCAGTCTCTCTAGCCTAAGCTCTTAAAAACATCTAAAATTCCCACACAACTTTCCACGGCGACTAATCCTTTTCATTTTTCACTTCCTCAAAATCCGCATCCACTACGTTTTCATCTTGCTTATCTGAACCATCGCCACCCTCGGCAGCATCCGCAGGTTGTGTTACATCCCCATCAGCTGCCTTATAAGCTTTTTCGGCAATCTTTCCAGCAGCTTCAGCTAAAGCTTGAGTATCAGCAATTATCTCATCAGAATCATCTTTCTCCAAAGAAGCTTTTAGCTTTTCGATAGCATTTTTTACTACTTCTGCTTCTTCATTGTCGACTTTATCGCCAAGTTCCTCTAGCGATTTCTCAGTTGAGTGTATGAGTGATTCCGCTTGATTCTTGGCATTGACCATTTCTTGGAATTTTTTATCTTCATCTGCGTGAGACTCGGCGTCTTTTACCATTTTCTCTATTTCTTCTTCCGAAAGCCCACTGGAAGCCTTTATCACTATGGATTGCTCTTTGCCGGTCGCCTTGTCAGTTGCTGACACGTTCAAAATACCATTCGCATCAATATCAAAAGCTACCTCAACTTGAGGAACCCCCCTCGGGGCAGGGGGTATGTCAGCCAGATCAAACCTACCTAGGGACTTATTTCCAGATGCTTTTTCCCTTTCACCTTGCAAAACATGGACTGTAACAGCGGTCTGATTGTCATCTGCAGTCGAAAAAACCTGTTTCGCATTCGTAGGTATTGTAGTGTTCTTCTCGATCAATTTAGTCATGACCCCGCCGAGGGTCTCGATCCCCAGAGACAAAGGTGTCACATCTAAAAGCAAGACATCCTTAACATCGCCCCCAAGTACTCCGGCTTGCACTGCAGCGCCCATTGCTACCGCCTCATCCGGATTTACATCCTTGCGAGGTTCTTTTCCGAAAAACTCACCAACAACGGACTGCACCTTTGGCATGCGTGTTTGCCCCCCTACGAGAATCACTTCATTAACGTCCGAGGGTGACAATTCAGCGTCCTCAAGAGCAACCTTGATGGGTTCGACTGTTCTGGCTATTAAATCCTCGACCAAGGCTTCCAATTTTGCTCTAGAGATCTTCACATTGAGATGTTTCGGGCCACCAGCATCTGCGGTGATATAAGGTAAATTTACATCTGTTTGCTGACTTGATGATAACTCTATTTTCGCCTTCTCAGAAGCTTCCTTTAGCCTCTGTAAAG
>MDTG01445196.1_pt1 | contig 10270 bp, 7 predicted proteins | sample 811421 | NCBI WGS metagenome assembly MDTG01 (sample SAMN05326645, study PRJNA326480) | marine metagenome | isolation source: seawater | place: Pacific Ocean: South East | collected 2011
AAGTAATAATACTATTAATAATAAAAATATTTAATCATAAAAACAATACTATTAATAGTATTAATAATAAAAATATTTAATCATAAAAACAATACTATTAATACTATTAATAGTATTGTTTTTATTATTATTCGGTGTTATTATTGTGATTTTTTTATGACATAGGTTTGTATCAAAATTCAACGTTTTTGTGATATTTTTTTTAATTTTTAGTATTGTTTTATTATAAAGTGAAAAAAAAAACGATAAAAATACACTCTTGGTATACTGTTTCGGTAATTTTTTGAATTTCGATTTTTTTTTTCACTTTTTTGATATTTTGGAAACAACGCAAAAATTCCGTATGAAATACTATAAGTTTTTTAAAAAAATCCAAAATTTTCTATTTTTGAAACTTGTTAAAAATCTCCAATGATTTGACTGGATTTTTTGCTACAATTTCCATTTTTTTTTCGGAGCTCCATATGACCCCTTGCCACTTTTTCGGTAATTTTTTGAATTTTGAATTCTGTTATTTTTTACTATCGTTAAAGCCTGTTTTTTTTTCATATTTCAAAATAATTTTTGGAATTTTTTTTTGTATGCATGAACGAAAAATTTATGTATTTTTGCCTTGTTTTGAGCCGTTTTTACTTCGTTCAAAAAATTGCATAATTGGATTTGAACCAACACCCTCGATTTGGAAGATCGATAATCTAACCATTAATTTATATGCAAAATGTTATATCATATAAATATAACAAATAAGTAATTCAGGATAGATACCCAATAATACTGTTAAAAACCCAAACGGAAATAAATAATAAAATTCAAGTCTTGTTAAATCTTGGTATTCGCTTATAGAAAAATTTTTTATATTACCAAATAAAATTCTATTTAGAAGCCATAAACTGTAAGCACCACCAAAAACCATGCCTGATGCACAAAACATACCTGCTCAACTGTTTATTAAAAAACAACCTAGAATGATTAAAAATTCACCAACAAAACTATTCGTTCCTGGTAAACCAATATTTGCCATAGTAAAAATGGTAAAGAAGGTTGAAAATAACGGTTTTGTAGTTAATAATCCAGCATAATACTTTATAAGACGTGTGTTATATCGTTCATACAAAATACCAATACATAAGAATAAAGCCCCTGAAACAATACCATGACTGATCATTAATAAGATGCTACCTAAAAGACTTTGGGTTACACTTGAAAAAATACCAATACAGACAACACCCATATGACCAACTGATGAATATGCAATTATTTTTTTTAAATCAATTTGTTGAACAGTGGTTAAAGATGCATAAATTATACCCAAAATACAAATCACAAAAATAAATGGTGAAAAGAATGCAGATGAATCAAAGAATAAACCAAGGGAATAACGTAAAAATCCAAAACCACCAAGTTTTAACAAAATCCCTGCTAAAATTACACTACCAGATGTTGGAGCTTCGCAATGCGCCTCTGGTAACCAAATATGAAATGGTATCAGTGGCATTTTTACAGCAAAAGATAAAAAAAAAGCGATTCAACATAATTTTTCTGATGTGGAATCAAAAACAATTGTTTTTAAAACTAAATAATCAGTTGAACCAAATTTGAAATATATGTATAAAATTGCTAAAAACATCAATAATGAACTCACCAGGGTATATAAAAATAGCATGTATGCAGATCTAATTTTTCGCCCTCGTGAGCCATAAAAACCAACAATCAAAAACATTGGTATTAAAACTGCTTCAAATAATAAATAAAATAGCATAATATCTAAGCTTGAAAATACTGCAAACAGTATTGATTCTAGTAGTAAAAATGCTATAATATAATCTTTTGTATTATTGACCAACGATCTATTTCAACATAAAATTATACAAATTGGTGTTAAAAATGCAGTTAAGATTATCATAACCAACCCCAACCCATCTATACCTAGTAAACAATTGATATTAATAGCATTAAATCAAAAATTTAATTCTAAAAATTGAAAATGTGCAACAGTTGGGTCGAAAAAAAAAAGCATTGCACAACAAATATTCAACGTTAATAAGGATCAAAAAAGACCAAAATTTCTAATCAAACGATACCTTGTTTTGTCAATAAAACACAAAATTAAACACGCAAATAACGGTAAACCAATAATAAAAAATAACATCAATAATTTTTAAAGATATTTAATAAAATAACTTAAATTTTTTGAATTCTTAAAAATATCCAAAAATATTGCATTGAATGGATTTGAACCACTTATTTTCTGCTGATGAAACAGATGAACATAACCATTGCTCTACAATGCAACTATTTATTAGGCTAAATGTAAACTTTTTTCTAATCGTCCCAACACAGGAATTATTATCAAAAAATATGCAAAATAATAAATTGATGCAATTTGACCAATCTCTATGAATGGAGATTCCGGCACTTGTTGACCCAAATAACCCAATAGTATATAATCCGCCACTAATAATCAAAAAAATTTCTGATGTAATGGTCGATATAATGACGAACGAATATCGCTTGTGTTAACAACGGGTAACACCAATAAAATTAAAACAGCAGCAAATAGTGCTAAAACTCCTAATAATTTGTTTGGAATTGATCGTAAAATTGCATAAGCTGGTAAAAAGTACCATTCTGGAACAATATGTTCTGGCGTTACCATCGGGTTACCTGGAATGTAATTATCAGTATGACCAAGATAGTTCGGGCTAAAATAGACAAAGTAAGAAAAAAATAATAAAAATGCGATTAATCCTAATGTATCTTTAATAAAAAAATATGGGAAAAACGAAATCTTGTCAGATGTTGCCGAAATTCCTAATGGATTATTTGAACCATCAAAATGAACGACAGCCATATGAACAATAACTATTGCTGTGATGGCGAAAGGTAAAAGATAATGTAAACTAAAAAAACGATTTAATGTTGCATTATCAACCGAAAAACCACCTCACAATAAAGTTACGATTTTATCACCAACAATTGGAAAAGCGGTAAAAAAATTTGTAATTACAGTTGCTGCTCAGAAACTCATTTGGCCTCAGACAAGTACATATCCTAAAAAAGCAGTTGCCATCATTAATAATAAAATTATTACACCTAAAGTTCAAACAAAACCGCGAGGTTCAATATAAGATCCATAATACAAACCACGTCCAATATGGATATAAACAACTATAAAAAACATTGAAGCGCCATTTGCGTGCAAATAACGTAAAAATCAACCACTATTAACGTCTCGCATGATGTGCTCAACACTCAAAAACGCTAAATCAACGTGTGGTGTATAATGCATAGCCAGCGCAATACCAGTGATTAATTGTATTGCTAAACACATACCAGCCATAAAACCATAATTTCAAAATAAAGAAAGATTGGATGGTGTCGGATATTCAATTAGGTGATCGTTTACTAATTGAAGTATTGGGTGTTTTTTTAAAGATAATATCATCAAAAATATGGGAAAAAGAAGAATAAAAAATTTAGTAGTATAAAATAACCACAAATTGTAGCATAAAATTTAGATAATGCGAGATTTGAACTCACGATAACAGTGTTATATTTATTTTCAAAACAAACGGTTTAAACCAGCTCACCCAATTATCTAAATGATTAACGAATTTTGATATTTTGTTTTATTTTTCTTGATATATTTATCGTAAAATTTATGGTTTTTTTATTTGTTGTTTTTTTTGAATTACCAGAAACATATCCAATATTAGGTTGAAAATTTTTCGAACAGTTTAGAAAAATTATAAAAAAACTCCCTTTTTTATTTTGCAGTTTTGAAAAACATGTTATTATATTTTTAAATAAAAGATTTTGAATTGTATTTATATTATCGTTGCTTGATGGTACAATTAAAAAATGTTTTTTTTTACGAATTGATTGGGTTAATAAATTGATCAACATCTTTTGGTAGATTTGATGCTAACTTTAAATTTATTCAATTAAAAATTATTTAAAACGCAATTTATTTTGACAGTCAAAGTTTTAACAATTATTTATAAATAATTTTATTGGGTCTTATATTAAATGCTTAAAAAATTAGCTATCCATGGGCTACAGGATTTGAACCTATGAAATAAAATTTGAAATTTTAGATTTTACCACTAAATTAAACCCAATTTAGAGATTTTTAATTCATATCAATAATTTAATACTAAAATAATGTTAATCCAATAGCACTTGAAAAATCAACAAATAAATTAGGTCTCAAAAATAAGCATAAAACAACAAATAAAAAAAAACTAATAACAAATTCAGTATTCATTTTTGTCTTATTTGTTATTCAAATTGTATTTTTCGAAGTTTTTAAAAAAAACATTATTTTAATTATTCGTATGTAATAAAAACACGCAATTGAACTAAATATAATAATGACTAATGCTGTAAAATAATATTCTGCACCTATAACAGATAATAAAATAAAAAATTTACTAAAAAATCCAGCTAATGGTGGTATACCAGCCGTCGCCAAAATATTCAAACCAAGAGCCACTGAAAAAATATAATTCTTGGACCCAATGGCAGCTAAATTGATAAGGTATTTGGGTTGAACTGATGTTGAAGCTGCGATATTGATTAAAATTGCAAACGTTGTAATTGTTAAGCAAGAATAAATTAAAATATAAAAAATTAAAGCTTTAGATGCATCTAACGAGCAACATAAAAAGGCTAACAAAATAAATCCTGTATGAGCTATTGTTGAATATGCAAACAATCTCTTAATACGTTTTTGGTAAATTGCAGAAATTGAACCAATCATTATTGAAATTACAGCAGAAAACCCAATAATATAAAATCAAATTAAATTATAATCAAATAACACAAAAAAACAAATTTTAAATAATAATCCGAATAAAACTATTTTTGGTGCTGATGAAAACAGTAAGGTAACGGGTAATAACGATCCTTCATAAACATCACATAATCAAAAATGAAATGGTGCAGACCCTACTTTAAACATCAACACAATAATAACAAAAAAAAATCCGCTAAAAAACATTGGTTCATAACTAAAATTTGTGATTGAAGATATTAACTCAAATGTTATTGAACCATAATACAAATAAATTAGACAAAAACCAAACAATAAAAAACATGACATTATACCACCAAAAACAAAATATTTAAGACCCGCTTCTGTTGAAAATTCGGAATTCCTATTAAATGTGGCAAATATGTATAATGTCAAACTTTGCAATTCAATACCTAAATATATCAATAAAAATTCGTTACAAAAACACAGACAAACTCCACTAAAAACTACAAAAATAAATAACAAGTCATATTCATATTTTATAATATTTTTAACTACTAAAAAATCATATGAAGAATACATAACACAACCAATAAAGAAAATAAACAATAAATGCAAATTTTGACTAAAAAAATATAGCTTATCGTTGATTACAAAATCAAAACAAAATAATCAAAAAAACAAACCAATGAAAAAAACAGAAAAACTGTTAAAAGAATTTAATAATATCGGACGGTCAAATTTATCACAACACGAAAAATGTGCTGCAAAACTGATACTTGACAAGAGATAAAAAATGATAATACATAATAGAATATTATGCGACCAAACATTATCAAAAAATGTTAAAAAATTCATCTTTAAATAAAAATAAAATTCAACGCAAACGATTTGAACGTTTAAGCTAAAAAAGCACCCAATTTTAAATCAAGCGTGTCTACCGATTTCACCAGCGTTGATCATAATACGATTTCGTTTAATGAGATTTGAACTCATAGTTATGGTTTCGTAATCCATTGTTTTATCCAACTAAACTATAAACGATGAAAATAACTATTTATTAAATTCAAAATTTGTAACCGAGCGTCACGGATTGTAACTTATTCTTGCGTTTGATACAAACGTTAAATAAATAATATAAATAAATAATAAAGTGGCAACTGTAGTAATAATTGAACCAAATGTTGCTATTGAATTTCAACTCGCATAAGAATCTGGAAAATCAGGTATACGACGAGGCATACCGGCTAAACCTAAAAAATGCATTGGAAAAAAACAAACGTTAACACCAATAAAGGTTGACCAAAAATGAATTTTACCTAAAAGCTCATTATATTGGTTTCCTATAATTTTCCCAATTCAATAGTATCAACCTGCGAAAATCGCAAATACAGCACCCATTGATAATACATAATGAAAATGTGCAACAACGTAATATGTATCGTGAAGTGCGATATCTATACCAGAATTTGATAAAACAATACCTGTTAAACCCCCAAACGTAAATAAGAATATAAAACCATTAGCAAATAACATTGGCGTATTTAGAACAATTGATCCACCAAACATAGTAGCAACTCAACTAAAAATTTTTATCCCAGTAGGGACAGCAATTATCATCGTTGCACTTGTAAAATAAGCTCGTGTATCAACATCTAAACCAACTGTAAACATATGATGCGCTCAAACAATAAAACCTAAAAATCCAATTGATAACATTGCATAAATCATACCTAAATGACCAAATACTGCCTTTGACGAAAAATTCGCTACAATATGGCTAATGATACCAAATGCTGGTAAAATTAAAATATAAACTTCGGGGTGCCCAAAGAATCAAAATAAATGTTGGTATAAAACGGGATCTCCACCTGCAGCACAATCAAAAAATGCAGTATTAAAATTACGATCGGTTAAAAGCATTGTTATTGCACCAGCTAATACGGGTAATGATAATAATAGTAAAAACGCCGTGATATAAACAGCCCAAACAAATAATGGGGTACGATGTGCAGTCATTCCAGGAGCTCGCATATTAGTTATTGTGACAATAAAGTTAATCGCACCTAAAATAGATGAAACACCTGCTAAATGTAATGAATAAATCGCACAATCAACAGAAGCACCAGAATGTGCTTGAATTCCAGATAATGGTGGATAAACAGTTCATCCAGAACCAACACCAGCTTCAACTAAAGATGAAGACACCAGTAACAGTAATGATGGGGGTAATAATCAAAAGCTTATATTATTTAGTCGTGGAAACGACATATCACAAGCACCAATTAAAATAGGAACAAATCAATTTCCAAAACCACCAATCGCTGTTGGCATTACAAAAAAAAAAATCATTAAAAAAGCATGACTTGTTATTAAAACATTATACAACTGATAATTACCTGATAAGAAAGCATCACCTGCTTGAGAAAGTTCTAAACGCATTAACATTGAAACTACAAATCCCAAAATACCCGAAAATGCACCAAAAATAAAATACAATGTTCCAATAATTTTATGATTTGTTGAAAATAATCAACGTGAAATTCATGGATTTGTGTATAAAGCCATCAAAAAATAAAATTTAGTTTATTGAAAGATTTATAAATTATTTATTTTATATTTAATTAAAAAGTTTTAGATAACGATATTAAACTAAAACCAAATATTATTAACAAAAATTGTATGTTGAAATTCGAAACAATAAAACCCAATGCTAACAGTGTATATGTTAAAAAAAATAACCCAAAACCAAATATTAACATAAAAATTGTATGGTATAAAAATCCAGATTGAAAGCTTGTGACATTAAATGAAAAATTTAAAATTATTGAACTAAACCCCGTTGGTCCAAATTGTTCAATAAAACCCTTGTCAATTGTTTGAAATGATGTTGAATATCCAAAATTCATTAATTTTGCCGCAACTAATTCATTGACAATTTGATCAAAATGTCATTTTTTATTCAAAAATACATATACGAAACGAAAAATTGGACGCATTTTTTGCTCAAAAATATAATTTTTATTTGTAGCATAACAATTTATTAATAATAAAGATGTAAAAATTCCAAATAATGTAAAAAAAAACGGTATATTTTTAACTAAAGCTGGCAAAAATTCAGAATCAAAGAGAGAAAAATTATAAAAATTCGTATATGTTTGATTAAAAAATAATGACCCCAAACCTATTATTAAATCTCGAGATAAAAAACCATAAAAAATCGCCCCTAAACCTAAAAAAATTAATGGAAAAATCATTTTAAAGTCACCCTCATGAGCCTCTTGGATATAAGCTTTAAATGTATTTGTTGGATTGATAAATGTTAAAAAAAGTAATCTAAAAGAATAAAAAGCTGTACAAAAAGCGGCTGAACACCCCAAAAAATAACAAAAGTTACCAATAAAATTATATTTTGCAACGGCAATCTCTAAAATACAATCTTTTGAATAAAACCCCGTTAAAAACGGCGTACCAATTAATGCAGCAGAACCAATAAAAATCATAATATATGAAACCGGAAATATGGATAATAAACCACCCATTTTACGAAGATCTTGTTCATCTGACAATCCGTGTATTATACAACCAGCGCTCAAAAAAAGTAATGCTTTAAAAACAGCGTGATTAGCAACGTGAAACAACGAAACTGAATAATGTGACAATCCTGCGATAAACACCATATAACCAAGTTGACTACAAGTGGAGTATGCAATAACACGTTTTAAATCATTTTGAAATAAACCGACAGATGCAGCAAAAAATGAGGTAAGAGCACCCATGACAGAAACAATGATTAATACGGATTCACTATTCTCAAATAAAATTGAACAACGAATAATTAAAAACACCCCGGAGATGACTAAAGTCGCCGCATGAATTAGAGCAGATACGGGTGTTGGACCTTCCATAGCATCGGGTAACCAAATATGCATCCCTAATTGAGCTGATTTTCCCATCACACCTCAAAATAATAAGAAAGAAATAACGGAATTAACAGAAAAATCAATACCAAAAAATGATATACTTTTGTCAATAATAATAGGCTCTAATGCAAAAATGATCGCATAATCAATTGTTTTAAATGATAAAAATGTGGCACAAATACCTAACATTAAACCAACATCACCTACTCGATTTACCAACATCGCTTTAATTGCAGATTTACTGGCTTGTATTCTTGTATGTCAAAAACTGATTAATAAAAACGAAGCTAAACCAATACCTTCTCAACCAAAAAACATAACCAATAAATTATCACCAGCAACTAAAAAAAGCATAAACCCAGTAAATAAAGATAAATATGACATAAATCTCCCCTGATGTGGGTCTCCAGCCATATAACTGATTGAATAAAAATGGACACAAGTTGAAATACCGAGCACAACAAAAAGCATAATTGATGTTAAACCATCAAAAAGAAAACCTCAATTAACAACTAATAAATCAGAATTTATCCAAGATGTTATTAAAAAATTACAACATGAGCCACATATCGCCAATTCATAAACCATTAATAATGCGATAAGAAATGATAAAAATATCGCTGTTGTTGATAAAAAACAAGCACCTGAAATACCAATAAATCGACCAAAAAAAAAGCAAGAAATAAAGCTTAAAAAGGGTAATAGTATAATACATAAATACATCATAAAATTTAACGCTAAATTTATAAATTAATAATCATAAAAATACGAAATTCAAAATTATTTAAATTGACAATAATTTTAATTCATTAAATTTTTTAGAGATACCTTTGGAATATATCAAAGTTAAATCATTCGCTGATTTTTTCAAAATTAATGAATATAATAATTGCACAACACAAGCTTTTCTGAAAGCGTTAATAAAATTACTGTTAAAAAGTGCTAATTCGTTAAATTTTAATAAACAAGCTTGATAATAAACTCACGATGGCTTATATGCTAAAACGATGGAGCATTGATCTAAAAATTTCAATAAACTGGCCATTAAAATTATAAATTGAACAATAAAAGAGCGCAATTTTAAATAGCTGTTAAACTCAGTAATTAACGATAGTTTACTCACGTTAAACGATAACAGTAAATCTTGCTCAAATTTTAAAGCACGAGATTCAAAACTAGAAAATACTGACTCGGAAAGAGTATTAAAACAATAAAAAAGGAATGATAAAAAACATAAAGCTAATAAAATTTCCTCATTAAAAACAATGAAGTCAAAAAAAGATAATATTGATACTAAAAAAATAGCTAAAATAATGTGCAATTCAACCATCAATAAAATAAAAAACACAACAAAACGTTAAACTATAATATTACTTTTTTTTTAATTTGATACCACCAAACAATAAAATTAAGCTAAAAGCTGGGCGACCCAAGAAGCCCAGCTTTAGTGATCTAATTTTATTTAAAGTAATAATACTATTAATAATAAAAATATTTAATCATAAAAACAATACTATTAATAGTATTAATACTATTAATAGTATTGTTTTTATTATTATTCGGTGTTATTATTGTGATTTTTTTATGACAT
>MDTG01049122.1_pt1 | contig 10269 bp, 9 predicted proteins | sample 811421 | NCBI WGS metagenome assembly MDTG01 (sample SAMN05326645, study PRJNA326480) | marine metagenome | isolation source: seawater | place: Pacific Ocean: South East | collected 2011
AAATTTGAATGCTGAATAAACTCTTTTTGGACCTCCCCAAATACCTATTATTAAAAACATTGGAATTAATCCTGCTTCAAAAAATAAATAAAAAATTACCAAATCTAAAGAACAAAAAACACCAATCATAAAAGTCTCTAATATTAGGATAGCAATTAGAAATTCTCTGACTCTATCTTTTACACTGTTAATACAAGAAATAATACAAATTGGAGTTATGAAAGTTGTTAAAATGATAAATAGAATAGATATACCATCAACACCTAATTTGAACTTTATAGAATTATTTATCCATGCTTTTTCTTCAACAAATTGAAATTCTGAAGAATTCAAATCTAATGAATACAATAGAAATAAAGATACAATAAATGTAGCAATACTTGCAAAAAGAGAAATATAAATAGCGCCATTATTATTTTTTTGATCTTTAGACAGAAAAATAAATAATGAACTTACTAAAGGTAAAAAAATTAGAGTTGATAGTATTGGAAAATTCATTTTAATTCAAAATTAGATAAGTTAATAAGACAGATAATCCAATTAACATGACAAATGCATAGTCATAAATAAAGCCAGTTTGAAACTTTCCAGCTTTAACAGCTATAATTTTTATTAACTTTGAAATACCATCAGGACCAAACTTATCGATAGAACCAAGATCTCCTTTTTTCCAAAAGAATAATCCAACTTTTTTTGCAGGATTAACTAAAATTGCTTCGTACAACTCATCTATGTACCATTTATTCAATAAAAAATTATATAATGGAAAATTTGTATTTTTAAAACTGTCTAAAATTTTTGTATTAAGAATGAAATAGTAGAATGAAATTGGTATAGATATAACTACCAGCAAGGGTGTAATTAACAAGAACCATAGAGGAATATAATCATGTTTAATTTCCTCAAGAAAGAAAATTGAAGATTGCCAAAATTCGTTACTATGGTGTCCAATCAATAAGTCTTTGAAAATGTAACCTGCTAACACTGAACCAATTGATAGTAGAAGCAGTGGAAATAACATTACCATTGGTGACTCATGGGTATCATTAATTGGAATTATTTTATTATTATAGGTTCCATGAAAAGTTTTAAAAAATAATCTCCATGAGTATATTGAGGTCAAAAATGCAGTAAAAATACCAATAAATGCAACATAAGTTCCTAAAGGTGAGTTGCTTAAATAGGCAAATTCTATAATAGCATCTTTAGAATAGAACCCAGATAATAAAGGGAAGCCTGTTAAAGCAAGAGTTCCGATCAACATAAAAACATATGTATATGGAAGTTTTTTTCTAACTCCACCCATATTTCTAATATCTTGTTCATCCTTAAAAGCATGTATGACTGAACCAGCACCTAAAAATAATAAAGCTTTAAAAAACGCATGAGTAAATAAATGAAACATTGCCACATGATAAGCTCCAATACCTGCTGCAAAAAACATATAACCTAATTGACTACAAGTAGAATAAGCAATGATTTTCTTAATATCATTTTGCACTAATGCAACTGAAGCAGCAAATATAGCTGTCATCATTCCAACTAAAGCTACTATATTTAAAGCAGTCTGAGAAAACTCAAACAAAGGAGAACATCTTACAACTAAAAAAACTCCAGCTGTAACCATTGTAGCTGCATGAATTAAAGCTGAAACTGGTGTTGGGCCTTCCATAGCATCTGGTAACCATGTGTGAAATAAAAATTGTGCAGACTTACCCATAGCTCCAATGAATAGAAATAAACATATTAAAGTAATCAAATTTATCTCAAAATTAAAAAATAAAAATTTCTCTTCTGAAAACTGTGGTGTAGCCTGAAAAACTTCACTAAAGTTTATTGTGCCGAAATAAAAAAAGATTAAAAAAATCCCAAGAGCTAATCCAAAATCTCCAATTCTATTGACAATAAAAGCTTTGATTGCAGCATTGTTTGCCGTCTCTTTTTTATACCAAAATCCTATTAGTAAATAAGAGCACAAACCAACCCCTTCCCATCCAAAAAATAATTGTAGAAAATTATCTGACACTACAAGCGCTAACATTGAAAAAGTAAAAAGAGAAAGGTAGGACATAAATCTTGGTTTATGAGGATCATGACTCATATATCCTATAGAATAAATATGAACTAAAGCAGAAACAAAAGTAATAACAACAAGCATTACAGAACTTAATGGATCTATGTTAATAGACCAGTTTGCTACAAAATCTCCAGAACTTACCCATTCAAAAATTTTATAATTACCATAAGATTGGTTTTGAATTCCTTTCCAAAATATAATAATTGAAAAAATTGCTGATAAGGTTACAAATACACTTGTAATAATCTCTGAAAAAAATTTTGTTAATGATTTTCCTATATAACCAATTATAGAACCTATTAATGGTAAAAAAATAATTGCGTACTCCATCTATCCTTTCATTCCGTGAATATCTTCTACTCTAATAGATCCTTTATTTCTGTAGTAAATTACTATTATAGCTAAACCAATGGCTGCTTCGGCGGCGGCAACTGTTAAAATAAGCATTGTAAATATTTGACCGACAATATCTCCTGAAAATATAGAAAAAGAAATTAAATTAATATTAACCGCTAGTAGAATTAATTCTATAGACATTAATATTACAATTACATTTTTCCTATTAAGAAAAATACCCATTATGCCTAAAAAGAAGATTATTGCTCCTAAGGATAAATAATGACCTAAACCAATTTCAATCATCTATTTTTACTCCTTTGTTAGACTCAACTTCTTTAAGTTCAATTGAGGAATCAGGAGTTCTTGAAATCTGTTTAAAATAACTTTGTTTTTTTACCCCCGGTCTTTCCCGGAATGTCAACAATATCGCCCCAATCATTGACAGTAAAAGAATAATCCCAGCTATTTGAAAGTACAATATATATTCTGTGTACATTACTAATCCCAATTGATGCGTATTTGATATATTTGATAAATTTAATGTACTGCTTGACATTAAATTATCTTTATATCTCCAGCCTCCAACAACAACGAGTAACTCTAAAAAAATTAAAACACTAATTATAAGCCCTGTTGGTAAATGGGTAGATTTTTTTCCAATAAACCAAGATTGTTTTTGTTCAGAAACATTTAACATCATTACAACAAATAGAAATAAGACTGCTACTGCTCCAACATAAACAATTAAAATGATCATTCCTAAAAATTCTGCTCCTACCATGATAAATAAACAACCAACTGAAATAAAATCTAATATCAAGAAGAAAACTGAATTCACTGTGTTTCTAGATGTAATTACCATTAAAGATGAAAAAATTGCAATTATTGAAAAAAAATAGAAAAAAATAGTATGAGCTAACATTTACCTGTAAGGTTTATCTAACTTTATATTTTTAGATAAAACTGACTCCCATCTATCTCCATTATCTAATAGTTTCTGTTTATTGTAATAAAGTTCTTCCCTTGTTTCAGTAGCAAATTCAAAATTTGGCCCTTGTACTATTGCATCTACAGGACATGACTCTTGACAAAGCCCGCAATAGATACATTTTAACATATCAATATCATACTTGGTTGTTTTTCTGCTTCCATCTGGTCTTTCAGTTGACTCAATTGTAATTGCCTGAGCAGGACATACAGCTTCGCACAACTTACAAGCAATACATCTCTCCTCTCCATTTGGATATCTTCTTAAAGCATGTTCACCTCTCATTCGAGGACTAATTGGCCCTTTTTCAAATGGATAATTTATTGTTTTTGATTTTTTAAACATTTCTTTAATTGCCATTAGTAAGCCTTGAATGAATTCAATTAAAAAAACTGTTTTAAAAATTCTTGTAAGATTCATTAAAAATTTCCTACTGGTAATTTATCAAAATAGAACAAAAAACTTGCCGTCAATATCAAGTATATTAGAGAAAAAGGTAAGAATATTTTCCAACCTAATCTCATTAACTGATCATATCTATATCTGGGCACTATTGCTTTAATAAGTGCAAATAAAAAAAATAAAAATAAAATTTTCAATATCATCCAAATAGGTGCTGGTATCAAATTTAATGGAGAGATATCAATTATTGGCAACCAGCCACCTAAAAATAAAATTGCTCCCATTGCACACATCAATAAAATATTAGCGTATTCTCCTAGCCAAAACATAGCATACATCATCCCTGAATATTCTGTCTGATACCCTGCAACTAATTCTGCCTCTGCTTCAGGTAAATCGAATGGCGGTCTATTTGTTTCTGCTAAAGCAGAAATAAAGAATATTACAAACATAGGGAATAGAGGAATAATGTACCATAAATCTTTTTGCGCTAAGACGATATCATTTAAGTTTAAGGATCCTGCACATAAGAGAACGTTTATTATGATTATTCCTATTGAAACTTCATATGAAACCATTTGTGCAGCTGATCTAATGGCTCCCAGAAAAGGATACTTAGAATTCGAGGCCCAGCCACCCATAATTATTCCGTACACACCGAGAGAGGAAACTGCAAATAAATAAAGAATCCCAACATTAATATCTGATAGAACTAAGTCTTTACTTAAAGGAATTACTGCCCAAGCAATTAGAGCTAATGTCATAGTTACTATAGGTGCTAGAATGAAAACTGTTTTATTAGCACTCGCAGGAATTATAATTTCCTTAAAAATATACTTAAGAGCATCTGCTAAAGTTTGAAAAAGCCCAAATGGTCCTACAACATTAGGCCCCTTCCTTTTTTGAACTAATCCCCAAACTCTTCTGTCTAACCATACGATCATTGCTACAGAAACTAAAATCGGTACGAGTAAAAATAAAATTTTATAAATTTCTTGCCCTAAAATTTGAATATATTCATACATAAATTTTATCCGGTTTTTTTTATTTCGAAATTTATTTTTCTACACTCACTCATAGTTTTTGATGCACGAGATATTGAATTTGAAAAATAATAATCTATAGGTTTTATTATTATTTTCTCACTTATAAATTCTGACTCTATTCCTTTTTGCTTAACAATAGTTTGTTTTGGAAGTGCATTTATATCAGTAAAATTAAAAATTTGTTTTTTTAACTCGTTCCTTAAACCTTCAAATTTAAAGTTTTCATTGTTTTTATCAATCTTTTTTAGGATTAAATTAAATATTTTCCAATCTTCTTTTGCATCTCCAATCGGATATGATGCCTTTCTACATTCTTGAATTCTCCCTTCCAAATTTTCATATAAACCATTTTGTTCTGTGTAAGTTGCGCTAGGTAAAATTACATCAGCTATTTCAGCTCCTCTATCTCCATGGCTGCCTTGATATACAATAAATTCATTATTCTTTTTGATATCTAGGTTATCTGATCCTAAAAGATATAAAAATTTAAATTTACCATTATCTAGTTCATTAAAAAAAGAAAAGTCACCTTTTTCACTAGGTAAAATTTTTAAATCTATTAATCCAACAGTCGACGCGTTTTGCACTAATATGTTTAATGCATTCCACTCTTTAGAAATAAATTTATTTTCATTTAAGAATTTTTTTATTTCTTCAAAAATATATTGGCCGCTTTTAAGTTCTAAGGCCGATTCTCCAATTATTACTAATGGTTTTTTTGATAACAATAATAATTTTGAAAAGTCACTTTCTTTTTTTACAATCTTTTTTACATCATCTGTTTTGTCACCAATAACTTTGTAATCATAAGTGAGGTCTCCTGGGTTTCCTATTGAATAAATTGGAATTTTCTTATTAACAAATGTTTTTCGTATTCTAGCATTTAACATTGTGGCTTCATATCTTGGATTAGTTCCAACTAATAATATTAAATCTGAATCTTCAATTCCTTGAATAGATGAATTAAAAATATAATTCATTTTTTCATTTGGATTTATATAAAATTTTTTTTCTCTGAATTCTAATTTCTTACTTCCAAAATAGTTAAATAATTTTTTAAAAGCGAAGGCACTTTCTAAACTAATCATATCACCTACATGTCCTGCTATGTCTTTTGGATTAATTTCTTGAATTTTACTTACAACTAAGTCTAACGCTTCATCCCAGTTTGATTTTTGTAGCTTATTATTTTTCTTTATATATGGAACATCCAGTCTTTGTTTTAAAAGACCATCACATGAATATCTTGATTTGTCAGATATCCATTCCTCATTAATTTCATTATTAAGCCGAGGCAATATTCTTTTTACCTCCCAATTGTATGTATCAACTCTTATATTTGATCCGACAGAGTCCATCACATCTATGCTCTCAGTTTTTTTTAGTTCCCAAGGTCTTGCTTCGAAAGCATACGGCTTTGACGTTAAAGCTCCAACTGGACATAAATCTATTACATTAGCTGAGAGTTCAGACTGCATAGACTTTTCCAAATATGTAGTAATTTCCATGTTTTCGCCTCTTCCAATAGCTCCAATTTCTGGTACTCCTGCAACTTCAGTTGCAAATCTTACGCATCGCGTACAATGAATACATCTAGTCATATGAGTTTTTATTAGTGGCCCCATATATTTTTCTTTCACATTTCTTTTATTCTCTACAAACCTGGATTTATCTACTCCATAATATAGAGATTGATCTTGTAAATCACATTCTCCCCCTTGATCACAAACTGGGCAGTCCAATGGATGATTGGCTAATAAAAATTCCATTACACCTTTTCTAGCCTTTTCTACGAAAGGTGTATTGGTCTTAATGTTCATACCCTCAGTTGCTGGCATAGCGCAAGAAGCAATCGGTTTTGCAGATTTTTCCATCTCGACTAAGCACATTCTACAATTTCCCGCTATAGATAATTTTTCGTGATAACAAAATCTTGGAATCTCAACATCCGCTAATTCACATGCCTGTAAAACAGTCATTCCTTTTTCAAATTGGATCTCTTTACCGTTTATAGTTATTTTAGGCATTTTCATTTTCTAGTAAATGTTGATCTACTAAGTAAGGATTATTAATTTTTTTCTTAACTGAAGGTTCTTCCCTACACCTGCTATCTACTTCTTTTCTAAAATGTCTTAACAATCCTTGAACTGGCCAAGCAGACCCCTCACCAAAAGCGCAAATTGTATGACCTTCGATTTGTTTTGTAACATCTTCCAATAAATCAACATCGTTAAAAGTTGCTTTTCTTTTTGCAACTCTATCTAAAATTCTCCACATCCATCCAGAACCCTCCCTACAAGGAGTGCATTGACCGCAGCTTTCGTGCTTATAGAATCTAGCTATTCTTGCCATGCAAGCAACAATATCTTGATCTTTATTGATAACTACTATTCCTGCTGTTCCTAGACCACTTTTGTTTTGTATTAAAGAGTCAAAATCCATTGTAATGGTATCGCATATTTTTTTTGAAAGCAAAGGCATAGAAGAACCGCCGGGAATTACTGCTTGGAGATTATTCCAACCACCGACTACTCCACCGGCATGTTTTTCTATTAAATCTTTTAAAGGAATTCCCATCTCCTCTTCAACATTACATGGAGAATTTACATTTCCAGATATACAAAATATTTTTGATCCTGTATTTTTAGGTTTACCTATAGACGCAAACCATTTACCACCTCTTCGTAGAATTGTTGGTACAACAGCAATAGTTTCAACATTGTTAACTATAGTTGGACATCCGTATAAACCTACTAATGCCGGAAAAGGAGGTTTTAGTCTTGGTTGACCTTTATTGCCTTCCATGCTCTCAAGTAATGCAGTTTCTTCTCCACAAATGTAAGCTCCTGCTCCATAATGAATGTGAATATCAAATCTCCACCCTGAGCCACAGGAGTCTTTCCCAAGAAATTTTTTTTCATAAGCTTGATCAATTGCTTCTTGTAATCTTTTACCTTCGTTAAGATATTCTCCTCTTATATAAATATAACAAACATTAGCGTTTACTGCGTAACCAGCTATTAAACATCCTTCGATTAGTTTTTGAGGTTCAAATCTTAAAATATCTCTGTCTTTACAAGTTCCTGGCTCTGACTCATCTGCGTTAATTACTAAATAGTGGGGTCTAGAACCAACCTCTTTAGGTGCAAATGACCATTTTAAACCTGTTGAAAAACCAGCTCCACCTCTACCTCTCAACTCGGAGATTTTTACTTCGTTTATTATCCAATCTCGACCTTTTGAAATAATATCTTTTGTGTTTTTCCAATCATCTCTTTTTAAAGCATCATCAATTTTCCACCCATATTTATTATATAAATTTTTAAATATCTTATTTTGTTCTTTAAGCATGATGATTTCCATTAGTTGAAATAGTTTTTTCAGGGGAAGTGTTTTTACGACCTCTATAAGATCCTGGTTTTAGAGGTTTATCTTTAATTAAAGAGTCTAAAATCTCAATAGTATTTTTTTCATCTAAATCCTCATAATAATCCTCATTAATTTGCATCATTGGAGCACTCACACATGCTCCTAGACATTCTACTTCCATCCAAGAACAGCTTCCATTTTTAGAGATTTCATTTTCTTTCGGTGATATTTTCTCTTTACATAGTTTAACAATCTTATCTGCTCCTCGAATTAAACATGGGGTAGTAGTGCAAACTTGAATAAAATGTTTTCCAACAGGTGCAAGATTATACATACTGTAAAAAGTAGCTATTTCATAAACTGAAATATAAGGCATCGATAAAAGTTTAGCTATATGCTTCATTGCAGATAGCGGTATCCAATTATTATTTTGTTTCTGTGCTAAGTATAATAAAGGCATTACTGCGCTTTTTTTATTTTTTTGAGGATATTTTTTTAAAATTACGTTTATCTTTTCAAGATTAATATCGCTAAATTTAAAGTTGCTTGGCTGATCATTATGTACTTTTTTTAAACTCATCTATCAACCTCACCAAAAACTATATCTAAAGACCCTAATACTGCAGGTACATCTGCTAACATATGTCCACGTATTAAATAATCCATTGCCTGCAAGTGTGAAAACCCTGGTGCTCTTATTTTACATCTGTATGGCTTATTGCTACCGTCTGAAATTAGGTAAACACCAAATTCACCTTTAGGTGCTTCAACAGCTGTATAGACGTTTCCTTTAGGCACTCTATATCCCTCTGTAAATAATTTAAAATGATGTATTAAAGCTTCCATTGATTGCTTTAAATCCTCTCTTTTCGGAGGAGAAATTTTTCCATCTATAGACTTAATTGGGCCTTTAGGAATCTTTTCAATACATTGTAATATAATTTTTACACTCTCTCTCATTTCTTCTATTCTACATAAATATCGGTCATAACAATCTCCATTTTTACCTATTGGTATTTTAAATTTTAAATCTTTATAAATTTCATAAGGCTGAGATCTTCTTAGATCCCATGGAACACCGGAACCTCTTAACATGACACCAGAAAAACTATGATCTAAAGCTTCCTGTTTAGTAACAATTCCAATTTCAACATTTCTTTGCTTAAAAATACGGTTATCTGTTAGCAGTCCCTCTAAATCATCTATTATTTTTGGAAAAGATCTGCAAAATTTTTCAATATCTTCTATTAACTTTAAAGGTATATCTTGATTAACCCCTCCAGTTCTAAAATAATTTGCATGAAGTCTTGAACCTGATGCTCTCTCATAAAATGTCATCAATGTTTCTCTTTCTTCAAAACCCCATAAAGAAGGAGTTAGAGCTCCTACGTCTAATGCTTGAGTAGTAACATTAAGTATATGACTTAAAATTCTTCCTATTTCACAAAAAATTACTCTGATATACTTAGCCCTAATAGGAATATCTATATTTAAAAGCTTTTCTGCTGCTAAAGCAAAAGCGTGTTCTTGATTCATGGGAGCTACATAATCTAACCTATCGAAATAAGGTAAAGCTTGAGTATAAGTTTTATGTTCAATTAATTTTTCAGTACCTCTATGAAGTAATCCAATATGAGGGTCAGCTTTTTCAACTACTTCACCATCTAATTCTAAAATAAGTCTAAGAACACCGTGCGCAGCTGGGTGCTGGGGTCCAAAATTTAAACTCATAGATTTAGTTTTTTTTGTCATATTTTTCACTTTTTTTTCAATTCTTTTATATAATTAGTCCCTTCCCAAGGGCTTTCAAAATCAAAATTTCTATAGTTTTGTTCCAGTTTTACAGGTTCATAAATTACTTTTTTTTCTTTTTCACTGTATCTAACTTCATTGAAACCTGTTAAAGGAAAATCTTTTCTGAGAGGGTGACCTTTAAAACCATAATCAGTTAAAATTCTTCTAAGATCAGGATGATTTCTAAATTTAATTCCATACATATCAAACACTTCTCTTTCCATCCAATTAGCTGATGGAAAAATTTTTGTAAT
>MDTG01066227.1_pt1 | contig 10269 bp, 9 predicted proteins | sample 811421 | NCBI WGS metagenome assembly MDTG01 (sample SAMN05326645, study PRJNA326480) | marine metagenome | isolation source: seawater | place: Pacific Ocean: South East | collected 2011
GATGTTAACCTCAGCCCCTTTTTCATAAACTGTGGGTGTGTAAAAATTATTAATTTCAACGTAGGCTTCCGGGCGGATTGGATGGGCTGTGGGGCTTGCGTCTTCAGGAAACTGAATGGCCCGCAACATAGCCACATCCTCTGCTCTTTTCACAGTCTCATCGTGCATATCCGCACTGAAACACTGGTCGCGGAAAACTGTTAATCCTTCTTTTAAAGTCAACTGGAACCAATCGCGGCAAGTGACCCTGTTACCTGACCAGTTATGAAAATACTCATGCGCTATTATCGATTCAACACGGTTTAGATCATCATCAGTGGCTGTTGCCGGGTCTGCCAGAACAAATTTACTGTTAAAAATATTCAGGCCCTTATTTTCCATTGCTCCCATATTGAAATGGCTGACCGCAACAATCTGAAACAGATCAAGATCATATTCAAGGCCATAGGCGTTTTCGTCCCACCGCATTGAACTTTTCAGGCTTTCCATTGCGTGGTGGGTCAAATGCTGATTGCCATGTTCAACCCAAATATGGAGCGTAACATCACGGCCAGAGGCTGTGGTAAACCTATCTTCAGCAAGAGCCAGATCTCCCGCAACCAGAGCAAACAAATAACAGGGCTTTGGGTAGGGATCATGCCATAAGGCAAAATGACGGTCAGAGCCGACAGGTCCGGCTTCCAGCTTATTTCCATTGCACAGTAATTGCTTATATTGAAGGTCCGCTTCGATACGCACCGTAAAGATACTCATGACATCCGGACGGTCAGGATAATAACAGATCCTACGAAAGCCTTCCGGCTCACATTGTGTGCACAGCATATCACCTGACAAATACAGCCCCTCAAGAGCGGTATTGGTGTAGGGTGTGCAAGTTGTGGTGATCTTGACCTGATGTTGACCTGTTAACCCGATAATCCGAAGCTGGTCACTGTCAAGGCAATACCTATCAGAACCCAGAAGCAGGCCGTCAACCTCTATCGATTTTAGAGTAAGGCCACGGCCATTCAATAAAAGCTCATTAGATGGCTCCGCTGCAGGATTAGGCTGTATATTCAATGTGACGCAAACCAGAGTGTTAGGCGAACTGATGCTAACATCTAAGCGAGTTTCCGTGACAGTCCAATCAAAAGGAGCGTAATCTGACCGGTGAATGCTTCTCAGCGGCTTCTTAACCTCCATCGCGCGACGTCGTATAGGCTAGCGCGCAATGTTCAGCACAATAGGGCTTACCTGGAAGGATCGGCGCGCCACAAAAATTGAATTCAACAGTCTTTGGGTCGCCTGATGGCCAGACACATTTTGACCTTGACCATTTTATGTCCCGTAACACAAGACGCAGAGGCAAGTCGCGTTGTTTGACTTCTTTTGTCTTTTGACGTTCCATCTTTGATATTGGCGACTGGCGTTTAGGCAGCTTAAGTCTGTGCGCTTTGCCGGCTACCGCATTACGCGTTACCCCCAACTTTTCACCAATTTGTGAAATGGAAAGACCCGAATCCCACAACTTTTTTAATTTTTCTAGACGTTCTTCTGTCCAGCTCGATTCTTCAGCCATTCGCTACCCTCATTTGGTCTCTGCTAACTTTACTTAATCCGCTGACCTTCAAGTTTCAACATGAAATCTGGATCAGGCACCGTTTTTCTCAAATGCACCAATAAATTCGCCAATCAAGTCAAGCTGATAATCCAGCATATATCTGCCAATATGGACCGGGCGGCCTGTTCGTTGAGCGGCTGTTATCAGGCGGGTCCGCTCAGGAATCATTATAATGTCACACACAAGGCAGTCAGCGCTCAGAAGGTCTAGATCCAATGGCATTTCATCATTTTCATGCAGCCCAAGCGGTGTGGCATTAATTACCATGTCATAGAGCTGAAAATCAATTTCAGTTGCTTCAATGGCAAACACATCAGCACCGCTGTTTATATTATGAACAAGCTGAACTGCCTCTTCTGCGCGGCGATGTGTCCTGTTGGTCACATCAACGCGCGCTACCGGCTGCTCGGCCAATGACAAGGCAATCGAACGGGCAGCCCCCCCAGCACCAAAAATCAGAACTGATTTATCCGCTAAAATGAGCTCAGGCGACACATCAGTAGGGTTTTCACCAAGAAGACCAGCAACAAAACCATGACCGTCAAAATTATCACCAAGCAAACGGCCGTCATCTGTAAAGCGGACTGCATTTACTGCAGCCGCAGCTCTTGCCCCAGACCCTAATTCATCGCAGAGCGCAGCAAGATTAAGTTTATGTGGAATAGTTACCGCCGCCCCTTTAAAATTACCAAGTGCCTTTAGGCCCTTAATCCCATCTGCCAGCTGTTCTGTGGGAATATCAACAGGCACCATCACAGCATCAATGTCGCGTTCAGTAAAAATCCTGTTAAAAATCATCGGAGCCCGCACATGTTCAGTCGGACAGGCAATACAGCCAAACAAACGGGTTGTACCCGTAACAGCTCTGATCTCATCATGCCATGTCATTTGTAAGTTCTACCTCTTATTATTGTTCAAAATACTGTTCAGCTTTGACAATCTGGCAACAGACTTTCGCCATAGTGACGCCTAAATTCAGCCTGAATTGTTCCTATTCTTATCCTAATGAGTCTAAAAAATCATCAGGAAAGACCCTGACAGTCTGAAAGAGTAAAGAAAAATCGAGGAGCGGTTTCATATGAGAAAAACCCAACAAACTTTTTGGCTTGCCGGATTTATAGGGGTCAGTGCAGCCTGCATCATCAGCTTTTTGAACTCTGATATATCTTCAGTTGATCGCCCGTCTGTATTACAACTCGATACCCTGCTGGCAGCAAATACTGTTCAAGACCAGCCAGTGACCCTTTATGAAGTCAGGCGGATGTTGGATGGTCATTTTGCCCGGTTGGATACCGATAAGGACGGTATGATTAACCCTGATGAATATGCGGGGCGGCACATCAACTTATTTTTGGCCATAGATGCAGATGCTAACCAAAAACTGAGTCCCGCAGAGATACGCTTTCATAATATGAATAGGCATAATTTGAGAGGGAATAATATGAAAAGAGATAACACGACCCAAAAGCCTAGTTTATAGGACAACCTGCGATACTGAAGACTTTTGATCATGACTTTGTCGGCAAAGAGACCGAGCCATATCCCTGCTTATGATAGTGTTATGCAACGGCTTCCTTTTCTTTCTAAAACAGTTCCAGTATTGCAAGAAACAAGCCGAAGAGACTACAGAGAGATGACCGGATTTAACTCAGCTCATCCGCATCTTTAGCAATAAGGTCAAGAGCGACCGAATTTATGCAATAGCGCAAACCCCCTGCATCCACAGGCCCGTCTTCAAAGACATGGCCTAGATGAGCCTTACACTTGCTGCAATGCACTTCTGTACGGACCATTAAAAAACTGCGGTCAGATTCAGTGCTTACAGCTGCAACATCAACAGGCAGCGTGAAGGATGGCCAGCCTGTCCCTGAATCAAACTTGTCCTGACTGTCGAATAAGGGTGCTCCACAACAAACACAATGATAAGTCCCGTCTTCCTTGCAGTCATTGTATTTACCCGTGAAGGCCCGTTCAGTGCCGTGTTTGCGGGTAACATGATACTGCTCGGCGGTCAGTTGCTGTCGCCATTCCTGATCAGATTTTATAATTGTTGGACTCATGCAGCATCCTTCTTTGACTTCATCTTTTGCCAGATATTCTCCAGTGTTGCGGGCATATCAATGTGAACAATGCCAAGTGCGTCGCACAGTGCAGAAATGACAGCAGGCGGAGCGCCAATCGCACCGGCCTCACCAGCACCTTTCACACCAAGAAGGTTGTTCTGGCAGCGGGTGCCACGGCGTGAGATTGAAAATGAGGGCATATGGTCTGCTCGTGGCAGGGCATAGTCCATCAGCGAACCCGCCAGCAGCTGCCCCTCTTCATCATAAGCTACATGTTCATAAAGCGCCTGGCCAATCCCTTGTGCAATTCCGCCATGAATTTGGCCCTCTAGAGTTAATGGGTTGATAATCTCACCAAAATCATCAACCACCGTATATTTCACAATTTCCGGACAATAAGTCTGCTGGTCAACTTCAATCTCAACAATATGACAGCCATATGGATAGGTTGCTCCGTCAGTTGTATATTCATGCGCACGGTTCAAGGGATGCTGGGCCGGATCATCTGTTGCAATAAGTCTGACCAGATCCTCAATTGTCACTGACTGGTTTGTTCCCGCAGCAGTGAATATTCCCTCTGCAAACTGAATGTCACTTATGTGGGCCTGTAAATGATCAGCCGCAAAAGGCAGCGCTGCCTGTGAGATCAAGCCAGCAGCCTGCATCAGGGTAGAGCCCAAAACAGCAGACATTCGGGCACCACCTGTGGTTCCCGGCGGCGTGCGCAGACTGTCCCCTTGCACGATATTAATCAGATTAGCATCATAACCCAGATGACTTGAAAAAATTTGCGTCAATGTTGTGCGATGAGCCTGACCATTATCCTGTTGCGCAGCATAGACAGTTGCAGTCCCGTCTTTGTTAAATTCTACATCTACGCCAGCATTGCCACCACCGCCGCATTGTTCAAGATACATGGACAAGCCAATTCCCCGCCATTTACCCTGTTCAGCACTAGTCTTGCGCCGTGCGTCAAATCCTTGCCAGTCAGCCTTCTCCATCGCCTCTGCCAACAGCGCAGGCATGTCCCCTGAATCAACTGTCCCGCCCTCTACCATCTTATAGGGAATCTGTTCAGGTTTGACTAGATTTACCTGACGTACAGAAATCCTGTCCTTATTCATTGCATCAGCAATGTGATCCATAAGACGTTCAAGCAAATAATTTGCCTCTGGCCGCCCTGCCCCGCGGAAAGCGTCCACGGCTGGTGTGTTGGTCACAATACCCCGAACTTCCATCCCCGCTACAGCAATATCATACGGTCCCGTTAGGGTCCGGCAAGCGGATAATGTAGGAATATAAATACTGAAATTTGACAGCCATGCGCCCATATTGGCGTGGACCAACACATCGAGAGCCAAAACCTTGCCTCTTTCATCCACTGCTGCTCTGGCTTTGGTGCGGTTATCCCGGCCATGCAGGTCAGACAAATAAGAATCTGACCTGTCCTGCTGCCAACGAACAGTTTTGCCAGTAGTCTTTGCTGCCCAAGCAATACAGAGCTGTTCTGGATGCAGGAATATTTTATAGCCGAACCCGCCTCCTACATCGCCTGTCAGCAACTGAATTTGGTCAGCGTCTAAATTCAGGGCCTTTGCGATTTGCGCTGAAAGGCCAACTGGTCCCTGCGTTCCGCTCCATATCCGCAGCCCGTCAATATCTGCGAAGGGCTGCGCAACCATTGGCCGCGTTTCCATAGCATTTGGCATAACACGGCTGTTGATTACGTCGACCTCTACCAAATGCGCCCCTTCGGCAAGGGCAGCATCTATTGCTGAGCGCGCCTTGTCAATAGTTCCGGCTTCCCAGGTAAAAACTGTGTTGTTTGGATAGCACTCATACAATTGTGGCGCATCTGGCTCAACAGCCTCATAAACATCACAAACAGAGTCCATAGGCGTATAATCCACATCGATCAGTTCGAGAGCATCCAATGCCTGCTGGCGTGTATCCGCAACAACCATAGCAACAATATCACCAGCATGACGGATAATGTCACGCACCATGGCTGATTTTGTCGTTCTGGGTATCTGCGAACCGTCACGATTTTCCACATATTGCTGACAATGAATCTCACCAACGTTATCCGCATCCATTTCTGCCTGACCAACTGCTAGATGAACACCTTCGGATGTACATGCCTCGCTCAGGTCTAGTTGCGCAAGCTTAGCATGAGCAAAAGGCGAGCGCAGAAAAGCTACAGCTAACCCATGGCCCGGCATCTGGTCATCTGTATAGTTTCCTTTGCCAATCAGCAGTTTGGCATCTTCAATCCGCTTTACCGTCTGTCCTACACCAAATTTCATAACCATCTTTTCCTGTATTGTATGAGATTAGCTGGTCTTGCATTGCAGAAATTCTGAAGACCTCACAGTTTGAAGATAAAAGCTTTGCTCGTGTTTTCAACTGCCTTTTCCAAATTCAACCCAAGTTGCATAAATGCGGTAACCTGAGGTTAGCCAGCACAAAAAACCAAATAGCAGTGCAAACGCTGTAAAATAGGCTGGATATAATAACATAAGCACAAAAACGGTAATTGTTTCGGTGCCTTCTGTCAGTCCTCCAAGATAGGCAAAGCTCTTTGTTCTTTGAAGTTCACGCACGTTATCTGCCTTCTGTTTGGCTTCCAGTATTGCGTAAGCCAAGAAACTGGTGCCTGTACCAAAAAAGCTCAGCATTAAAAATGCGGCGGCTACTGCCTGTTCAGGATGAGAGAGAGCAAAACAGAACGGTACAAACGCATAAAAAAGAAAATCACAGATAATATCTAAAAAGCCTCCAAAATCAGTTGGCTGAGTTAGACGAGCAACAGCCCCATCCAGACCATCACATATTCGACTCAGGAGAAGAGCCGCCAATGCCCAGTTGTAGGCTTCAAAACAAATCAGCACACCACAGCAAAGCCCGATTACAAATCCAGTTAACGTCAGCATATTGGCAGTCAGTCCAAACCGTAGACAGATTTTGCCAATCTGAACGAGAAATGGGTCAATTACCGGTTTCAGCTTTGCATCAAACATAAAACTCCTGCCCTTCCAAGCAGCCACAATACGCATGCAAGTCTTATGATCGGAGTGTTAATTTACCTGACCAAGGGGCGTTTGCGCAGCCAAACATCGCTGCCCGGGAATAATCTTTAAAGATGCTGTGCTGGTGAAGGTGACCATGACCACTCCTCTGAACAGCGCCAGCCCTGCTGGTTCAGCTACGCTAGTCTGACGACCTTCACGAATGAAACACTGGATAAGTCTGCACCATCTAGAACCAAGTTGTATTAGTTCAACATGGTGCCCTTCTTTTGTTTGCAAGCTAATCTCGCGCCGAACACGTGCATCATCAGGAATCACATCAAGAGCATTAAAATTAAAACTGCCATCAACCCAGGTGATACCCTCTATCTGGCCGGCAACTGGCGCATAATGCAGATGGCTATCAAACAGATCTGGCTGCATAATAACGACCTTTCTACCTTCTTTTAGTTCATGAACACCAATAATCAATCCATCGACCGGGGCATATATAACTTGATCCTGAAGAACAGTTGATTCTGGCCGGACAGTCACACGCAGAATCAGAAAAATGTAAATCAGCAAGCCAAAACCAAACACACCAAGTGGGAGAGAGACGGCCAGCAAACCAATACAAAGAAGCCCAACACACACCTTTACAGACCAGCCGGGAACAGCTGACGGTGATTGAACCAATTCTGCAAATTTTATTTTACCAGTCACGAGGGCCCTTCTTACATTTTATAATTGTGTGTTTTGCCTTCATTCAGGCAATGCAAATATCTGCGCAGGATAAATTAGGTCCGGATCAGCAATGCGATCCTGATTGCGGTTCACAATATCCAGATAACGAATACCATCTCCATAGGTGCGATAGGCAATGCGCCATAGCATGTCCCCTTTTTCAATGATAACCATCTCGCTGCCATCCCGGCCTATATCAAGCTGACCCAGATTTAGATCCAACTGACGTGAGGCGATGATCTCATCATCTGTGGTGAGCAGTTGAATCACTAGACGGCCTTCCCTTCCAGTCATCCCATCAAGACGGACGGTCGCGGTCCAGTCACCGCTGTCAGCGTCATAGTAAGCGTTTAACACACGATCATTCAGCATCCCACGCACAGCTGTACCGCCTGATGATCTACCCTTGATAAACAGATTGTCCTGGTCAGCCCAGCTTAGGGTAAGCACAGACAGATCGTTTGGCTCAACCAAAACAGCCTTTAACTCAGGGCCTAAATCTTCTGTTTCCGATAACTGTCGCGCTGTTTTTATTATGTTGGTAAGTGATTTGGGTGTTTGAATAAGTTCTACATCTGCCCGTTCAGTCATTGGCACAAGGGCCACAAGCGGTGTATCTTGTCCTGATATTGCCAACTCAATAATAACCGCCTGATCTGCTCTCAAAACCTCACCATCTGTTGTAGTCATTTCAGCAATAATCAGATGTTCTCCCGGACTGAGCAGTTGTTCGGCTACCGCCACCCACTCTCCATCTGCTGAAACAGATGTCTGGGCCAGCACCATATCCTTTTCGAAAATCATCACATCTGCATCCGAACTGCCTCTTCCTGCAAAAACAGCGGACCCGTCAGGGCCGATACGCACAATATCAATCTTCAAAAACGGCGTGCCATCAGACACAGGGTTTAGTTCGGCCACATTTGTCTGTTTAGACCGCGTTACGGCTGGTGCTGAAGACGGTTGCACTGTACCAGTCTCATCTGCAGATGTCCCATCAGCAGATATTACCGTCTGCACATCTGTAATTACAGAGGTTGTCAAGGAGGACTGCGGCTCAGATGTCGTATAGAACAACCAGATGAGCGCCAGCGCTGCAAGGCCGCCCCCGACAACCAATAACCCAGCAATAATCACCCGCATATGCTGTTCCCCTGCATCAGCGTGTCAAAAACACCCTCAAGTTTATCGTATCGTTGAAACTGTATTAAGACAAATAGAATTACAGACACCCCAGCATTGTGCTGCTTAGTCCCATAACCTGCTCCTCTGTTCCCCGCTTAGAACAATATTTTTTACCTGTGGCGGTGAGATATGAATTATTCTAACCTGTAGGGAGGCATAATAATCTGCCGGGAGAACAGGAAACTGCTGTCATTAGCAGTCCAGAAAGAGAAAAATTATGGCAAATTTCTGTGTGTTTGGCGGCGCGGCAAAAGGAATTTCAGAGCAGTTCACAAATGATGCTGAAACAATTGGGCGCATGCTGGCCGCGCGATGTCACAGGCTGACCTATGGCGGTGGACGAACTGGATTGATGGGCGCTGTTTCAGATGGCGCGCTAGGTGCTGGCGGTCATGTACATGGCATTATTCCCCGTTTTCTGGAAAACCTGGAAGTTGGCAACCTGAAGGTCCAAAAACTGGAAGTTGTTGAAAACATGCATGAACGGAAAGCAAAAATGTATATTGATGCAGATGGGTTCATTGTCTTGCCAGGTGGTCTGGGCACCATGGATGAATGGATGGAAGTCATGACATGGAATCAACTTGGCCTGTTAAAGGCACCTGTCTTTGTTATGAATACAGGTGGGTATTGGCAGGCGCAACTGGAGATGATTGAAAATGCCAATAAGACAGGATTTGTCCATTCAAAAGGCATCTTTGAAATGTATGTCGCTGCAACACCTGATGAACTTATTGATCTGATTGACGGACAGAAATAAATTACTGGGCAAAGATGAGTTTTGGCGCTGCCGAGACCTTGCACATAACACTAAATCACAGTAAACAATCAACACAGATTTTGAAGATGTGTCAGCTGGATGCTTGCTAAATGGGGATAGGCTGGAAGAAATTTAAATAAGGGAAAAATTAAAGAGTATGAGCAAAATTAAAGTAAAAAATCCCGTTGTTGAGATGGACGGGGATGAGATGACACGGATCATCTGGCAGAAAATCAAAGATAAACTTATTAACCCTTATTTGGACGTTGAACTGAAATATTTCGACCTTGGCATGGAAGCCAGAGATGCAACAGATGATCAGATCACCATTGATGCAGCCAATGCGGTCAAACAATATGGGGTTGGGATCAAATGTGCCACAATCACTCCTGATGAAGCCCGGGTTGACGAATTTAACCTGAAAAAGATGTATAAGTCACCGAATGGCACGATCCGAAATATTTTGGGTGGTACTGTGTTTCGTCAACCAATTATCTGCGAAAATGTGCCGCGCCTAGTACCCGGTTGGACCCGCCCAATTGTGATTGGCCGCCATGCCTTTGGTGACCAGTATCGAGCAACAGACATGAAAGTGTCTGGCCCGGGTACGCTGACCCTAAGCTTCCAGCCCGCTGATGGCAGCCCTTCAACAACAGAAACGGTCTATGACTTCCCGGATGGCGGTGTGGCTATGGCTATGTATAATCTCGATGAGTCCATCAAGGGATTTGCCAGAGCCTGCATGAATTATGGTCTTGACCTGGGCTGGCCTGTTTATTTGTCAACCAAAAACACAATAATGAAAATCTATGACGGCCGGTTCAAAGACCTATTTCAGGAGGTGTTTGACACTGAGTATAAAGACAGATTTAAAGCTGCCGGTATCATTTATGAACATCGCCTTATTGA
>MDTG01088975.1_pt1 | contig 10269 bp, 5 predicted proteins | sample 811421 | NCBI WGS metagenome assembly MDTG01 (sample SAMN05326645, study PRJNA326480) | marine metagenome | isolation source: seawater | place: Pacific Ocean: South East | collected 2011
CGCGAAGCCGACCCCCCGCACGGACGGCGGAGAGCGGATCGCGGAACGCAGCCCGACCGAAGGAAGGGCGCCCGGAGCGCCCACCCCCGCGCAGCTCTCCCCCGCCCTCTCCGCGCGAGCGGCTTGGAGCGCGAAGCCGACCCCCCGCACGGACGGCGGAGAGCGGATCGCGGAACGCAGCCCGACCGAAGGAAGGGCGCCCGGAGCGCCACGCGGGCGTCCGCCGATCGGCCTTTACGAAAGGCTGACGGTGGCGTCGCCTGCCCGGCGATAGACCGGGGGGCGAGGAGGAACCCCATGAAGAAGCGCACGCTCGTCCCGCTCGCCGCCGCCCTCGCCGGCGCGGCCTTCGCCCTCGACGTGGAGGCCGACCCGCCGGACGGGGGGCGCGCGGATCCCGCCGCGCTCGCGCGCGTCGCCATCACCGACACGCCGCGGGGGGAGGGCGCGATCGAGGCGCTCCGCGAGCTCGGGCCGAGCGGGCTCGTCGCGCTCCTCGAGGAGCATGCGGAGGCGGTGCAGGCGCTCCGCCGCGGCGAGAGCGGCCACGCGGGGCTGCGGCGCGCCCTCGATCGGGTGAGCGGGCAGCGCGACGGGCACGCGAGCGGGCTCTACTGGTTCACGGATCTCGGGCGCGCGCGCCGCGCCGCGCGGGCGCTCGACCGGCCCGTGCTCTCGCTCCGCATGCTCGGGCGCCTCGACGAGGAGCGGAGCTGCGCCAACAGCCGCTACTTCCGCCTGATGCTCTACGCGAACGAGCGGGTCGCGCGCCTGCTGGCCTCGCGCTTCGTGCTGCACTGGTCGAGCGAGCGCGAGCAGGTGCCGCAGATCACCGTCGACCTCGGCGACGGGCGGCGCATCGAGAGCACGATCACCGGCAACAGCGTGCACTACGTGCTCGACGCCGAGGGGCGGCCGTTGGACGTGATCCCCGGGATGTACACGCCCGAGGGCTTCGCGCGGGCGCTCGAGGAGGCGCACGGGCTCTGGCGTCGCTGCGCGGGGCGCGGTCGCGCGTGCGTGGCCGAGGCGCATCGGGAGGGGCTCGTCGAGCTGACGCGACGCTGGAACCGCGGGCGTCTCCCGGGCGCGCCGCCCTTCGCCGCGCTCGCCGGCTACCGGCCCGGCCCGCAGGGCGCGGGCACGGGGGTCGGGCCGGGTGGCCCCTGGCCGCGGGTGCCGGCGCGAAACGCCCTGCCGGTGGCGATCACCAAGAGCGGCATCGAGATGCCGCTGCTCGGGGGCCTCACGGGGCAGACGGGGGCGCCGCCGCCCTGGGCGAGCTGGCATGCGCGCCCGGCGATGGTCTTCGACGCGCGCTCACGGGGCCTCTTGCGGCTCAAGAGCGGGCAGCGCGACACCCGGGCGCTCGAGGCGCGGCTCGTCGCGCTCGTCCAGGAGGACGAGCTCCAGAACGAGTTCATGGTGCGCGCGGAGATCCGCGAGCGCCTCGCGTCGGACCCGCCCGCGACCCTCGAGGCGTTGAACGCCTGGGTCTACGCGGAGGTCTTCCTGACCCCGGCGTCGGACCCCTGGCTGGGCCTCCGCGACGAGACGCTCTTCGATGGCATCGAGCGGTGAAGAAACCCGTGCCCGTGCCCGTGCCCATGCCCCTGCCCGCAGGCCGACGAGCCTTCTTCGCGCGCCCGATGGGCTGAGACGAAACCCATGCCCGTGCCCGTGCCCATGCCCCTGCCCGCAGGCCGACGAGCCTTCTTCGCGCGCCCGAAGGGCTGGGGACGAAACCCGTGCCCATGCCCGCGCCCGCAGGCCGACGCGCCTTCTTCGCGCGCCCGAAGGTCCAGAAGAAACCCGTGCCCGCGCCCGCAGCCTCGGAGGTGCTCCTCGCGCGCTCGGAAGGGGAGGCCGAGACCTCCTGCCTGCCGCGTGGGGTCCTCGAACCGCGGGCATGGGCACGGGCATGGGCACGGGCTTTCGACCGCTTCGGATCAGAGCTCGGTGAGGTGCGCCCCATAGTCCTCCACCGCTTGCGTCGCCGGCGCCTCTCCGCAGGCCGCCCCCGCGTTCGGCCCCACGATGAACGTGCGCTCCGCCGGCACCCCCGCCTCCGCGTACGCGCAGATGTCCGTGTGCGCGTTCCCGTACGCCGCCTCGATCGCCAAGCCGCGCGCCTGGAGCGCCTCGAGGTGCCCGGCCTTGTAGCCGTCGACCCGCGCCGGGAGGCTGTCGCGCACGTCCTGCACGAGGATCAGCGGCCCGGCCGGCAGGGCGTGCGCGTCCAGCCAGCGCCGCGTCATCCCGTCGTAGAGGTAGGGGCGCCCGGTCAGGTACACCGGCGTCGCGCCGCGGGCCTCCCACTCGCGCGCCACGTCCACGGCGCCCGGACGGATGACCGCGTCCTCCTCGAGCACCTGGTCGAGCGTGAGGAGCCACTGCTCGCGCGTCAGGGGCGAGCCGGCGAGCTCATAGAGCTCGTCCGAGGTGCTCCCGACGTGGTGCAGCACGATTCCGTCGACCAGCTCCACGTCGGAGGTGGTGAGCGTGCCGTCGATGTCGAAGACCACGAGCGGCGCCGCCGGGTCGAGCACGTGCACGGCGCCATCGGCGTGGGTCCCGTCGCCGAGCACGACCACGCGCACCGCGTACCGGCCGGGCGCCCCGAGGAGCGCCGCCTCGACCTCGAAGCGCACCCGTCCGTCGCCGTCGGTCACGCCCTCGCCGAGGGCCGTCCAGGCGCACTCGTCGGTCTCGAGGAAGGCCGCGACCGGCTCGCCCTCGAGGTCCGTGCTCAGCGGCCCGTAGCTCAGCTTGGCCTCGACCGTCGCGCTCTCGCCCGGGAGCGCGATCGCGTCGACGACGGAGTGCACGGGCTCGCCGAGGCGCGTGACGGCCTCGGAGCGGCGGCGCGCGAAGCCCTCGGCGGCGGGCGCGGGCGCGCAGCTCGGCGCGAGGTGCGTGGCGGAAGGCGGTTCGCCCGGCGCGCAGCCGAGGAGCGCGGCGAGCGAGGTGAGGAGCGTGAAGCGATGAAGCATGGCCATCCGGTCACGCAACGCCCGTGCCTCGCCGTTTTCGCCATGATCTCGGGCGCGGTGCGCAGCGCGCTTCGCAGCGCGTCATGACCGCGTGTTCGCGCCGTAGCCCAAGCAGCACACCCCCCACCACCCGTGCCCGTGCCCCTGCCCTTGCCCGTGCCCGCAGGTCGAAGGGGCCGCCGGACGACGCGACGGGGCTCGGAGCCCCGTAGCACCACGGGGGGAAGGGACGGGCCCCGCTCGCGCTGCCGCATCTTCTCGCGCTGCCGCATCTTCTCGCGCTGCCGCCTCTGCTCGCGCTGCCGCTCGTACTCGCGCTGCCGCTCGTGCTCGCGCTGCCGCTCGTGCTCGCGCTGCCGCATTCGCTCGCGCTGCGACGCTCTTCGATGGCATCGAGCGGGGAAGACCCGTGCCCGTGCCCCTGCCCTTGCCCGTGCCCGTGCCCGCAGGTCGAAGGGGCCATCGGACGATGCGACGGGGCTCGGGGCCCCGTAGCACCGCGGGTGAAGGATGGGCCCCGCGCGCGCTGCCGCTCCTGCTCGCGCTGCCGGAACTGCTCGCGCTGCCGCATCTGCTCGCGTTACTGCGCGCTCCGCGCCTCGCCCGCGGATCCCCGACCGACGTTGAGACGAGCGACCCCGACTGCTAGGCCCACTGGAATGCGTTTCACCGCTTGCTTCGCCCTCCTCCTCGCCCTCGCCGCCTGCGGCGACGACTCTTCGCCCATGATGGTCGACCCGGACGCCGGACCGCCGGCGACCGACGCGGGTCCCATGGGGCTCCCGCTGCTCGGGGCCGGCGCCCACACGGCGGACGCCGTGGACGTGCAGATCGTGGCGACGGCCGACGACGCGCTCGAGGCGCCGCGCGACCTGGCCTTCCACCCGGAGAACGCGGACCAGCTCTGGATCGTCAACGGCAACACCTCGATGACCATCCTCACGGACGTCGGCTCGCCCGAGCAGGAGTGGTGGCGGCGCAACGGCTCGGGCAGCCAGCACTTCTTCTCGAACGCCGCGGCCCTCGCCTTCGGCGCCCCCGGCTTCCTCGCCTCCGCCCAGGAGCAGGATGAGGTCACGCAGCCCGACACGCCGCCGGACTTCATGGGCCCGACGCTCTGGACCAGCGACTTCGACGAGTTCGACGCCGGCCACGCGAGCCACTACGACATGCTCCACAACAGCCCGAGCTCGGTGGGCATCGCGTGGGAGCGGGACAACGTCTACTGGGTCTTCGACGGTGCCCACGGCTCGCTCACCCGCTACGACTTCCAGATGGACCACGGCCCGGGCGGCGAGGATCACTCCGACGGCATCGTCCAGCGCTACGTCGAAGGGCAGGTCGCGCGCGTCGAGGGCGTGACGGCCGGCATGGAGGTCCTGGACGGGACGCTCTTCGTGGCCGACACGGGGAACGGTCGCGTCGCCCGCCTGCTCATGGCGAGCGGCACGGAGGGCGCCGCGATCACGCCGAACTACGACGGCACGCGCCAGTTCGCGATGGAGGGCGCGACGCTCGAGGACGTCGTGCCGGCGGGCACGGTGGACGGGCTCACGCAGCCGGCCGGCCTCGAGATCGAGGCGGGCGTCCTCTACGTGGTGGACCACGCGAGCTCGCGGGTCTTCGGCTTCTCTCTCGAGGGCGAGCTCCTCGACTGGGTCGACCTCTCGAGCGTGGCGCCGGCCGGCAGCCTGATGGGCCTGACCTTCCACGGAGGCGCGCTCTACCTCGCGGACGCGGGGGGCTCGCGCGTGCTCCGCGTCGCCGCGCGCTGAGCCGGCTCGGTCCCGCGCGGCGGGCGGCGGGGCAGGCGCGGGGGCGTCGCCTCGGCGCGGTGGTTCCCCGAACGAAGCCGGCGGAGCGGCCCGTCGCGGCGGCTCCCGCGCGCTCCAGGTCGCGCGCTCAGATCTCCTTCCGCCGCAGGCGGAGCGCGTTGCCGATCACGGACACCGAGCTGAAGCTCATGGCCGCCGCGGCGATCATCGGGCTCAGCAGCACGCCGAAGAAGGGGTAGAGCACGCCCGCCGCGACAGGCACGCCGAGGGAGTTGTAGCCGAAGGCGAAGAGCAGGTTCTGGCGGATGTTCGCCATGGTCGCCTTCGAGAGCTTCCGCGCGCGCACGATGCCCCGGAGGTCGCCCTTCACGAGCGTGACTCCGGCGCTCTCCATCGCGACGTCCGTGCCCGTGCCCATGGCGATGCCCACGTGCGCCCGGGCGAGGGCCGGCGCGTCGTTCACCCCGTCGCCGGCCATGGCCACCGTGGCGCCCTCCTCTCGCAGCGCCTCGACGGCCGCGTGCTTGTCTTCGGGGAGAACGTTCGCGCGCACCTCGTCGATGCCGAGCTCGCGAGCGACGGCGCGGGCGGTGGTCTCGGCGTCGCCCGTGAGGACGACGATGCGGAGCCCCTCGTCGCGGAGCGCGGCGATGGCCTCGGCGGTGGTCTCCTTGATCGGATCGGCCACGCCGAGGAGCCCGACGAGGACGCCGTCGACGGCCACGAACATCGCCGTGCGGCCCTCCTCCCGGAGCGCCTCGGCTCGCGGAGCCCAGGGGTCGAGGTCGAGGCCTTCCTCCTCCATGAGCGCCGCGTTGCCGATGCGGAGGGCGCGGCCGTCGACCTCGCCCTTCACGCCCTTGCCGGTCACGGCCTCGAAGCGCGACGCCTCGCCGGGGGTCGCGCCCCGCTCGCGCGCGCCCTCCACGAGGGCCTCGGCGAGCGGGTGCTCGCTCCCCTTCTCGAGGCCGGCCACGAGACCGAGGAGCGCGGCCTCTTCGATCCCCTCGGCCTCGACGTCGACCAGCGCCGGGCGCCCTTCGGTGAGCGTGCCGGTCTTGTCCACGACGAGCGTGTCCACGCTGCGGAGCACCTCGATGGCCTCCGCGTCGCGGAAGAGCACGCCGAGCGAGGCGCCCTTGCCGGTGGCGACCATGATCGACATGGGCGTCGCGAGGCCGAGGGCGCAGGGGCAGGCGATGATGAGCACGGCGACGGCGTTCACGAGCGCGTGGGTCATGCGCGGCTCGGGCCCGACGAGCGCCCAGACGACGAAGGTGATCGCGGCGGAGGCGATGACCGCCGGCACGAAGAAGGCGCTCACGCGATCGGCGAGGCGCTGGATCGGGGCGCGGCTCCGCTGGGCCTCGGCGACCATGTCGACGATGCGCGCGAGGAGCGTGTCGCCGCCCACGTGCTGGGCACGGATCAGCAGCGTGCCCTTCTCGTTCAGCGTGCTGCCGACGACCGCGTCGCCGGCGCGTTTCTGCGCGGGCACGGGCTCGCCGGTCACCATGCTCTCGTCGACGCGGCTCTCGCCTTCGAGCACCTCGCCGTCCACGGGGATGGTCTCGCCCGGGCGCACCCGGAGCCGGTCGCCGACCTGCACCGCCTCGAGGGGCACGTCCTCCTCCTCGCCGTCCTCGTTCACGCGGCGCGCGGTCTTCGCCTGCAGGTCGAGGAGCTCGCGGATCGCCTGGCCGGTCTTGCTCCGGGCGCGGAGCTCGAGCACCTGGCCGAGCAGGATGAGCGCCACGATCACGCCGGCCGACTCGAAGTAGACGGCGACCTGCCCGTCGTGGCGGAAGGAGGCCGGGAAGAGGCCTGGCGCCAGGGCCGCGACCAGGCTGTAGCCGTAGGCGACGGCGACGCCGAGCCCGATGAGCGTGAACATGTTCAGCTTCATCGTGCGGAGCGAGCGGAGCGCGCGGACGTAGAAGGGCCAGGCGCACCAGGTCGCGACCGGGGTGGCGAGGGCGAGCTCGGTGAAGACGCGGCCGCGCGCGCCGAGCCAGCGCGTGAAGGGCTCCCCGGGGAGCATGTCGCCCATGGCGACCACGAGGAGCGGGGTGGCGAAGAGGCAGGCGACGACGAAGCGCCGGGTCATGCTCCTCAGCTCCGGATCCTCCTGGTCGTCCTCCGGCGGCCGACCCATGGGCTCGAGGGCCATGCCGCAGATCGGGCAGTCGCCGGGGGCGTCGCGGACGATCTCGGGGTGCATGGGGCAGGTCCACTGGGTCGCCGCGCGCGCGGGGCGGGCGCGCTCGAGGGCCATGCCGCACTCGGGGCAGTCGCCGGCTTCGTGGCGGACGACCTCGGGGTGCATGGGGCAGGTCCACTCGCCCCGCGCCCCGCGGTCGTGCTCCTGCCCGTGTTCGTGCCCGTCGGCGCCGCTCCGCGCCGTATCGGCTTCGCCGCGCCGCGCCCCTTCGCCGTCCACGAAGCGCTCGGGCTCGGCCACGAAGCGCTCGCGGCAGCGCGCGCTGCAGAACGCTTGCTCGCGGCCCGCATGCGTGGCCGTGTGCGCGAAGGGGGGCTCGACGCGCATGCCGCAGACCGGGTCGGTCTTCGCGGAGCTCACGAGCCCCACTCCACGGGGGCGCCGCACATGAGCATGCGCTGACCCATGTAGGGGTTGGCGATGGAGTCGTCGTCCTGGATCCAGCGCCCGTAGCCCTGGGCCATCGGGCAGTGGAAGAGGTGCTTGCCGCGCGCGAGGGCGGGCTCGGCCTCGAGGAGGGTGACCAGGTGGCGGCTGACTTCGCCGAAGGCGCGGCGGAGGGCGGCGAGGTCTCCGGCGTCGGTTCGCGCGAGCCGATCGGCGGCGGGGGCGAGCGCTCGGAGCGAGGCCTGCGCGTTGCCCGAGGCCGTGTGGAGGGCCGCCCGGCTGGCCTGCGCGAGCTGGCGCGCGGCGGCGGTGACGGGCGCGCCGCGGTCGTTCGCGAGGGCGTCGCGGATCGTCTCGTAGTGGCCGAGGGCGGCGCCCACGTGGCGGCGCGTCGTGGCGTCGACGTCGGCGCGGGCCGGGAGCGCGAGGGCCAGCAGGGCCAGGAGCGGGAGCGTGCGGAGGAGGGTCTTCATCGGGGGTCCTTTCGGTCGTCGGAGTCGGAGTGAGAGTCGGAGTCGGAGTGGGAGCTGCTGCCCGCGGCCTCGTCGGCGGCGCCGGACGAGACGGAGACCGCCGCGTCGCTGCGCGTCCCGCCCTCGGCGCCCGCGGGCTCGGCGTCTGCGGGGCCGGCGTCTGCGGGCTCGGCGTCTGCGGGCTCGGCGTCCGCGGGCTCGGCGTCCGCGGGCTCGGCGTCGACCGGCGCGCCGCGATCGGCGGCCCCGGTCCGGGCGTCGCCGCCGCCGCGCCAGGCGAGCTTGGCCTCCCAGCCGAGGGCCCAGAGGACGGGCACGACGAAGAGCGTCAGCAGCTCGACGGCCATGCCGCCGAAGACGGGCAGGGCCATGGGCCGCATCACGTCGCTCCCGCGCCCGGTCGCGGTGATCACGGGCAAGAGCGCCAGCAGCGTCGTGGCCGTCGTCATCAGGCAGGGGCGCACGCGCCGGGACCCGGCCTCGAGCACCTTCTCGCGCACCTCCTCCACGCTCGTCGGCGCCTCCCGGAAGCGCTGCTGGAGGTAGGTCGCCATGACCACTCCGTCGTCCACGGCGATGCCGATCAGCGCGATGAAGCCCACCCAGACGGCGGCCGTGAGCGGCACCTCGCCGGTCTGGAAGAGCTCCGCGAGCGTCGTCCCGAAGAGCGGGAGATCCCAGACGTCCATGCCCCAGAGCCAGAGCAGCACGAAGCCCCCGCTCATGGCCACGGCCACGCCCGCGAAGATCGCCAGGCTCGTCGCGACGCTGCGGAACTGGAGGTAGAGCAGGATCAGCACCAGCACGAGCGCCAGCGGCACCAGCCAGCTCAGCCGCTCGCTCGCGCGCTGCTGGTTCTCGTAGGTCCCGGCGAAGCGCCAGCTCACGCCCGCGGGCACCTCGAGCGCGCCGTCCGCGACGAGCGCCTCGAGCTGCGCCTTCGCCGCCTCCACGGCGTCCACGTCCGTCACGCCGCGCGCCGGGTCGAAGAGCACGAAGCTCGTCAGGAAGGTGTCCTCGGCGCGGAGCATCTGCGGGCCGCGCACGTAGCGGAGCGCGGCGACCTGCCCGAGGGGCACGCTCCCGCCGCCCGGCGTCGCCACCGGCAGGGCCCGGAGCGCGGCCGGGTCGTCGCGCTCCTCGCGCATGAGCCGCACGCGCACCGGGTAGCGGGCGCGCCCGTCGAGGGCGAAGCCGACGCGCCGACCCCCGACGGCCGTCGCGAGCGTCTGCTGGATCTGCGCGACCGTGAGCCCGTAGGCCGCCGCCGCCTCCCGGTCCACGACCAGCTCGAGGTAGGGCTTGCCCACCGTGCGCTCGGCGTAGACCGTCGCCGGGTTCAGCGCCTCGACCTCCTTCAGCGCCTCCTCGAGCTCGGCCGTGAAGGCCTCGAGGGTCTCGAGGTCCGGGCCGCGCACCTTCAGCCCGACGCGCCCGCGCATCCCCGTCTGAAGCATCACGATGCGCGTCGAGATCGGCTGGAGCACGGGCGCGCCGGTGACGCCGGGGATCCGGGCGGCGGCCACGATCTCGTCCCAGATGTCGTCCGGGCTCCGGATGTGGTCGCGCCACTGGCGGACGCGCTCGCCCTCCTCGTTCTCCGCGTACTCGGAGCGGTAGAAGATCATCGTCTCGAACATGGAGACGGGCGCCGGGTCGAGCGTGCTGTCGGCGCGGCCGAGCTTGCCGACGACCCGCTCGATCTCCGGGATCTCCGCGATGGCCGCGTCCATCTGCTGGAGCCGCTCGAGCGCCGCGCCGAAGCTCGCGTGCGGGGTCGTGGTCGGCATGTAGAGGAAGGAGCCCTCGTCGAAGCTCGGCACGTCCGCGGGCCGGAGGCCGGGGAAGGCCTCGGCGGCCGCGTCCGGGAGCAGCGCGCGGCCGAGCGCGCCGAAGGTGCTGCCCACGCCGCGCCAGGCGAGGAGCCCGAACAGGAGGAGCGCGACCGGCAAGGTGAGGAAGAGCGCCTTGCGCCGCAGGAAGGCCCGGAGGAGCGTCGGGTAGGCGCGGCGGAAGAGGGCGAAGGCGCCGAGCACGAGGCCGAGCGCGAGCAGGACGAAGAGCGCGTTCAGCGGCAGCCCGGCGCCGGGGCCGAGGGGCTCCCAGTCCATGGCGAGCACGAGCGCCACGAGCGCCGCGATCGCGAGGTCCAGCAGGTGCCCCGGCGTGAGCCAGCGACGCCAGCCCCCGCGCGGGTCCGAGGGCTTCGTGCCGCGGAGCAGCAGGTGCGCCGTGGCCGGCACGATCAGGAGCGCGACGGCGAAGGCGCCGATCAGCGCGAAGGTCTTCGTCCAGGCGAGCGGCCGGAAGAGCTTCCCCTCGGCGGCCGTGAGCGCGAAGACGGGGACGAAGGAGATCACCGTCGTCGTCACGCTCGTGAGCACGGCGGGCGCCACCTCGGCGGCGGCGTCGCGGACGAC
>MDTG01223350.1_pt1 | contig 10269 bp, 8 predicted proteins | sample 811421 | NCBI WGS metagenome assembly MDTG01 (sample SAMN05326645, study PRJNA326480) | marine metagenome | isolation source: seawater | place: Pacific Ocean: South East | collected 2011
GTACCACCAGGAATCGAACCAGGGACACAAGGATTTTCAGTCCTTTGCTCTACCAACTGAGCTATGGTACCAAAAGCAAAGGCAAATATATTAATTTTATACAAAGCTGTATTGAAATGTTTCTGTAATTTTGTATAAAATCCCCTAAATGAATCTTGTTCTAGATATAGGAAATAGCTCTGTTAAACTTTATTTATTTGAGAACAATTCTATTGTTTTTCAGGAAATTTTTCAAGAGGAAGAATTATTGAATAGACTTTATTTAATTGATAAAAAAAATAATATTTCTAATGTAATATGCTCATCTGTTACAAATCCCTTGCAAAAAAATCTAATTGAAATATTTAAAGAATCTAACGTATATGATTTGTTAGATAAAAATTTAAAAATTCCCTTTACGAATAACTATCAATCCAAAAAAACATTAGGCCAAGATCGAATAGCACTTATATCCTCGATGATGAGAGGATATGCTAATCAAAATAATCTTATAATTGACATTGGAACATGCATAACATATGATTTCATAGATTCAAATAATGTATATCATGGTGGAGCAATTTCTCTTGGTGTAGCCCCAAGGTATAAGGGTTTCAAAAACTACACATCGAATTTACCAGAAATAGAATTTAAGGAAATTAAAAAAATAATAGGGACTACAACAGAGGATTCACTTCACATAGGTGTATTAAATGGTATTATTGGAGAAATAAAAGAATACATAAGTAATTTAAAAACAATATACAAGGAGCTAAATGTCGTTATAACTGGTGGTGATTCAAAGCTTTTGTTAAATAAGATAAAAAATGCAATCTTTGCGGACCGAGACTTTATTGCTTATGGTCTAAACTATATTATAAAATATAATGAAGCTTACAAAAAATAATTTAATCTCGTTATTATTCTCAATACACTCAATAGGGGTTTTTTCTCAAGCTACTACTGGTTCACCATATTCATTAAATGAGTTAGGTGAAATTAGTTTTAAAGGCAATGTATCGAGTCTATCCTTAGGTGGAGTTGACTCTGCGATAGACTCAATCGAGTTTAATATTAATAATCCATCTTCATTAGCTAAACTAAAAACAACAAATTATCTTGTAGGAACCTTTTACAAAGGAACTAAAGTATCAAACAATAATACTTCTGACAATATTACTACCTCAAATATTAATTATATAGCAGTTGGAATACCATTAAAAAAATTTGGGTTAGGTTTCGGAGTAATACCTTATTCATCTGCTGGATTTAATCTTCAAACAACTGATGAATATAATACAGATAACTCAATTGACACTAGATTTTTCGTTGCAGATGGGAATATTAATCGTGTTTTTCTCTCTCTGGGAATACCAATTTTTAAATATTTATCGTTGGGAGCCTCAGCAAATTATAATTTTGGAAAATTTGATTATGAAAAGTACAATCTTTACGATACTGTAAACTATGGTATTCTAGATAGTAGTACTTCTGAAATTAAGGGTTATACATATACCTTTTCTTCAACTTTATTTGTTCCAATTAAAGATGACATATCATTTACTCTGTTATACTCATTTGATCCAGAAGTAAAACTAGATTCATTTAATAGGCAATCAGTATTTACTTCTACGTCTGCATCAATCACACTTGAGTCAGTTGGAGACTTTATTGATGTAGATCTAAATTCTAAAGGTCTTGAAAACACGAGTTTATTAGTCTCCCAGAAAAATGTCTATTCTTTTGGTTTAGAGAAAAAAAATTATTGGTATTTGGGAATTCAATATGAGAATAAGCTTTCATCAAAATTTGAGAATACTTTTTTAAATTTAAATAATGTGTCATACAGGGACACAAATTCATTTGCAATTGGAGGATATATAATACCTGATAATTCTTCACTAACTGAATATTGGAAGAGGGTTAGATATAGCTTCGGTATAAAAAACCATGAAAAAAGTATTATTGTAAATAATTTGCCTGTAAATCAATTTAGTTTAAATTTGGGACTTGGTTTACCACTGACTGGGCTATCTAAAGCAAATTTAGCTATTGAAATTGGTAAAACTGGTAGCAAAGATAATTCTATCAAAGAAAACTATTTTGCTCTTAGATTAGGCTTATCATTAAATGACATATGGTTTATAAAAAGAAAGTATAACTAGTTTAATATCAATGAATTACATCAAGTCTTTATCGTACCTACTTATTATATTCTTTTCCTCTCTAACATATTCACAGTCAAATTCAGATGAATGCTTAGAGAATCTCTCAATTTTTGCTGAATCAGCAAAAATAAAGAATTACACCTCTGCGTATGTTCCCTGGAAGGCTGTTCTTGACAATTGTCCTAAGCTTAATGTAGCAACATACCAATATGGTGAACTTATTTTAAAAGATTTGATAAAGAAATCAACAGATGATAGTGAGAAATCAGGATATGTCAATGAACTTCTTGAAATGTATGATAAGTGGGCTGAAAATTTTCCAGTTAGAAAGGGTAAAAATCAAATTGGTAAAATATTTAGTAGTAAGGGTCAAGCCATGCTTGACAACGGTATTTCCGATAAATTGATGATATATAAAACATTTGATTATGCATTCAACAATGATCAATCAAGCTTTACAAACCCAAAGTCTTTGGCATATTATTTTCAAACGGGATATGACTTATACAAATCTGGAGAACAAATAGATCTTGAGACATTGTTTGAGAAATATGAAGAGTTAACTGAGAAATTTGAATCATTGAAAATAAGTATTTCTCGTAATATTGATATAATCCTAAAAAAGGAAGAAGCTGGGACTCCTCTAACTTCAAGAGAAGTTAAAAACAAGAGAGTATATGATGTAAATTCAAATGCTGTAAGTGCATATTTACAGTTAATTGATCAACTTATAGCCAAAGAGGCAACATGTGATATTTTAATACCTCTTTATTCGAAAAATTTTGAGGCAAATAAAAATAACACACTTTGGATTAGAAGGGCAGCTGGAAGATTAGATGGAAAGGAATGTTCGGATGATCCACTTTTTGTTACTTTAGTTGAGCAGCTTCATTCATTAGAGCCATCAGCTGACTCAGCATATTACCTTGGAATTTTAAATGACAAGCAAGGTAATTCGGATGAAGCCTTAAAATATTATCAAGAATCTGTGACTCTTCAAACTGACAATTACAAAAAAGCAAACATTCTTTATAAAATTGCTGTTAAATTTAAAAACGCAGGTAGACGGTCTTCAGCAAGAAAATATGCTGAGCAAGCGTTATCATTTCAACCGTCTCTCGGAAGATCATATTTACTAATTGCAAATATGTATGCTGACAGTGCAAATAATTGTGGTGACACCCAATTTAACAAAAGAGCAGTTTTTTGGCTAGCAGCTGAGACAGCAAGAAAAGCAGGTAGAGTAGATGCATCTCTAAAGAAAATAAGTGATAGAACAGTTGCAGCATTTAATGGAAGAGCTCCATCGAAAACTGATATTTTTACCGAAGGTAATCAAGGTACAACAATTAAATTTTCGTGTTGGATTGGAAGGAGTGTTAAGGTACCATCGCTATAGAATGAAATATCTCTCTAAACTTGTTCTTTTATTTGTATTAACATCCTGTGATACAGAATCTTCAGTAATCCAGTTTCAAAATGAAAAAATTCCCGTGAGTATTGCACAGGATTTTAAAATGGTATATACAGATTCTACAATAACAAAATCAATTATATCAGGTAAATTTCACTATGATTATTCAAACGATGAATTAAATTATTCAGAGTTTTATGAAAATGTTGAACTTATAATATTCGATGAAAATAAGACCTCAACAATTAATTCTGATTATGCAATTGTTTTCAACAAATATAAGTTTATTGAGTTCTCAGGTAATGTAAATATTATGACCTCTGACAATGAGTTCCTGAAATCGAACAAACTATATTATGATACTGATAATGAATGGTTGTTTACTGAGGAAGAATTTGAGTATGTTGATAAATCAAATAAAATAATCGCAAACAGACTTGACTCAAACAGAGATTTTACTGATCTAATAACAGGTAGTCTTACAGGAACTATTAATATTTCAGACTAATGAGAAACTATCTAATATCTGAGGTTATTTATTGGGTAATTGCAATAATTTCAATTTTTAGTGTTTTTGAAAATTGGAATTTTGACAGGAACCGAGCATACATTTTTTTGGGATTTTCAATACTGTCAATTTTTATGGCATTATTCAGAAGACATTTTCGAAAAAAATATTCAAATAAAAAATAAATGTTGATTATTATTAGCCTTCTTTTATCTGCATTCTTTTCTGGTATGGAGATAGCATATGTCTCTTCAAACAGGTTTAATCTTGAGATAGAAAGAAATCAAAAAGGCTTGATTCCAAAATTATTATCAATTATAACTGGAAATTCTTCACGATTTATATCAACAATGTTGATAGGTAACAGCTTTGCTCTTGTAATCTATGGATTATTTATGGGTCAATTTATTATTGATAATTTATCATTTTTGTTTTATCCATCAATGAATGAATTAACAGTCTTATTTATACAAACAATTATCTCAACACTTGTAATACTGATAGCTGCAGAATTTATTCCAAAAGTACTATTCCAGATATACTCAAATTTTTCAATGAAGATTTTTTCAATACCTGCATATATCTTCTATATATTATTATATCCTCTAACTAGTTTTGTCACAATAATATCAAATTTTATCTTAAAATCATTTTTTAAAGTTGATCCAGATGATTCATCTACTTCCTTTTCAAAAAATGAATTAGAAAATTATATTGAAGATGAAATAGAAAAATCTGATAAAAAATTAGATTCAGAAATTGAAATTTTTCAAAATGCTTTGGAACTCTCTGAGATTAAAGCCAGAGATATCATGGTTCCAAGAGCAGAGATAATAGCACTTGAAAATGTAACCAAAATTGACGAGGTAAAAAAACTTCTTATTAAGACAGGTTTTTCCAAAATCCCTATTTACAGAGATACAATTGATGACATTGTAGGTTATATTCACTCTTTTGATATTCTAAAGAAACCTTCTACTATAAAAGAATGTATATTACCTGTTGTGTTCGTGCCAGAACCAATGTTAGTTAATGATATTCTTGAAAAGTTGACATTTGAGCGAAAAAGTATTGCAGTAGTAATTGATGAATATGGAGGTACATCAGGAATAATTACTATTGAAGATATAGTAGAAGAACTTTTTGGAGAAATTGAAGACGAACATGATAATTTTGAATTATTTGAAAATAAATTATCAAAAACTACTTTTGAATTTTCATCTAGATTAGAAATAGAGTACATAAACAAAAAATATAATCTTGAATTACCTGAGTCAGAATCATATGAAACAATTGGTGGACTTATTGTTTTTAACAAGGAAGAAATACCAAAAGTAGGTGATGAAATTAAAGTCAATGATTATATTATTCAAATTACTCAAGCAAGTGTTACTAAAGTTGAGAGAGTAGTGCTAAAAAAAACTAATCAACTCTAGCATAAATAAATACTTAATTGTATTTTCGAAAATTATTTTGATATGGCAATACTTGGACAAATACGAAAAAGATCAATCTTTTTAATTCTAGTTATAGGAATGGCATTATTTGCTTTTGTTATTTCTGGAGTGTTTACTTCTAACGGAGGTTTTAATACAAATCAGTCCATCGGAGACATAAATGGTGAGGAGATTGACTTTGAAATTTTTAATCAAATGGTTGAACAAGCTCAATCAATTTATGGAATGAATACATTGAATGCTGTAAATTTTGCATGGAATCAAAATTTAAGAGTTCAAGCATTAAATCAGGAACTCGATAAATTAGGCATTGATGCTGGAAAAAATCAATTGGAACAAATTATCTCAAATGATAACTCAATTTCTCAAAATCCACTTTTCCTGAATGAAACAGGTATATTTGATTTTAGTAAGTTCTCAGATTATATTTTTCAGTTGAAATCTTCTAATCCCAATTTATACAATCAATGGAAATATGAAGAAGAGAATATAATCTCTCTAGCTAAACAAAAAATTTATATTGACATGATAAGATCTAGTGTAAAATATACAGATGTCGAGTCTAATATACAGTACCATTTAGAAAATGATAAAGTTAATATTGAGTATCTGAGAATTCCTTATGAAACGATACCTGATTCATTAATCACTATTAAAGATTCTGAAATTATGTCATATGTCAAAAAAAATAGAGATTCATATGAGCTCTTGGAATCGAAGGTAATTGATTACATTTTTGTGCCTGATATTGCCTCTTCTCTTGATTTGAACAATATTAGAACAAATCTTGAACAATTAGTTGAGGGATATACACAATTAAATCAAGTAACAAATCAACCTGAGGAAATCATTGGATTTAAGGATTCAAATGATAACTCTGAATTTATTGATATTTACTCTGATGTAAGCTGGGACTCTATTTACAAGACAAAACAAGAATTGTCTGGTGAATTTTCTGATTTACTTTTTGGTTTAAAAGTTGGTGATGTTTTTGGACCTTACAGAGATGAAAATACCTTCAAAATCTCTAAAATGATAGATAAAAAGAGAGAAGACAATTTAAATAAGGTTTTAATTGCGGACGTTGTGAAAGAAATAATACCTTCTAATGAATCATCTAATACAAACTTCAGAAAGGCTTCTCAAGCAGAGTTTGATGCAAATAGTGGTCTTCCTCTTAACAATAGTAATCAAGGACTTGAAATTAATTCTTACGAATCATTTGAAGAATTCAATTCATACTTACCTGATTTCAACAATACAAGACAGGTCATAAAATGGCTTTATGAGAGTTCAACTAAAGTAGGCGATGTTAAGAGATTCAATATCGATAATGGTTATCTTGTTGCAATAGTTAAATCTTTTAAAAAGAAATCACTACCTAAAATTGATGATGTCAGAGATGAGGTTTCCCAAATTCTTAAAATTGAAAAAAAATATAAATATCTTACTGATAAACATGTAAATGAAAACGATATTGAAGCTTTATCAGGTGAATATGATATTGAATTAGAAAAAGCATCTGCTGTAACTCAATATGATCCTCTATTAGTTGGAGCTGGTGCTGAACCCTATATAATTGGATCAGCCTTTTCACTAGAAGTAGATGAGACCTCTGATATGCTTAAAGGAAATAGTGGTGTTTATCTAATAAGAATGCTCTCAAAAACTAAAGCTGAACAAATAAATATTGGTACTGCTATTTCTAGATCATTGGCTGATAAGGAAATAGAGAGACTTACAAACCTAATTCCTGAAGTTCTTGAATCAAAAGCCGAGATAAAAGACAATAGAAGCCTTTATTATTAAAGTACCATATCTTCGTATTTAATAATAATTGAATATCCTTTTTTTTTGAAGTATTCTTTAGGATCATCATAACTTGTTACCATAATCATATCACCACCCCAAGCTCCAAGACTCTTTATGCTTCCATTGAAATCCTTAAAAAGAGTCTCTTTTACAGTAGATCTTGATATCAACTTTGATATAATAAATTCATGAGATTCTATTAACTTATTAAACTCTTCTAAAGAGTTACATTTTAAAAACATAGACGTTATATTAGAAATTTCACTTATAATTAAATCAGTTGCTGTATTATTATATTTTGCAATTTCTGAAATTGAACTTTGCTTAGCATTTAAATAAACAAAATATATTTTTTCATGAAAGGAAGGTTTGAAGGTTACTTCATCTATTACTCTATGATCTTTATTTAATTGATAAACTATTGGTGAAATTTTACCTGCACAAGCTATATCGTAACCGCTCCCTTTAAAAATATTATTATTTAAAATATATGGATCAACACCAGATAATTTTGCCAAGTTTGAGATTAAAGTAGATGAAGATCCTAAGCCCCAATTTTTGTCAAATGTTAATTTAGATGTAATATCAGATCCTTTTTTTTTCAAAAATGAGGGATTATATTCTCTAATTTGAGTTATAATTCTAACTAATGTATTTGAAACTTTTTTTGATGAAGTTGATTTAATTTCCAAGTTTTTATTTTTTATTGAGCATTCAAACCAAATATTTCCATCATAATTTATACTCTTCCAATTAATTAAATTTGATTTATTATCATCAAACGTTAGATGTTGTCCAAATTTTGTAGGACAAGCAAGAGATAATGCGCCATCTAAAATAACATATTCACCGGTAATAAGAATTTTGCCATTACTATAAATTTCCATGCTTAATTAATTTTGGTCAAGAAAATCTTTTACTGATTGACTATTTATATCTTTATCACGAAAATATTCTATGGACTTATCTATTTGATCATTACTAGCATTTTGTTTAATTAATAGATTTATCAGATGCATTTTCATATGTCCTTTTTGTATGCCTGTAGTAATTAATGATTTAACAGCTGCATAATTTTGCGCAAGACCAACAGAACATATAATTTTCATTAAGTCATCTGAAGTGGGATTATCTAAAAGTTTTAGTGAAAGTTTTACCATAGGATGAACCTCTGTTATACCTCCCACTGTTCCGATTGATAAAGGAATTTTTAGGCTAATTTTAAATACATTATCAATTATTGAGCATTTAGATAAACTTTTATAATTCCCACTAATAGATGCAAAAGCATGGATTCCTGCTTCCACCGCTCTAAAATCATTTCCAGTCGAAATTAAAACTGCATCAATGCCATTCATTATTCCTTTATTATGAGTAACAGCTCTATCAGTATCTACATTAGCAATATCAAATGCATCCTTAAATTTAAATGCAAATTCTTTTGCAGATATACCCTCAATATTGCCCAAATCATTAAGTTCACATTCAGCTGATGATTCAACAATGCATTTAGGAGTGTAATTTGATAAAATTGACATTATTACTTCTATTTTTTTTTCCGAGTCTTTAAACTGAGGTGAATCATTTAATAATTCTTTAAATTTTTTAGATATTTTTTCCAGACAAGAATTAATGAAATTGGCACCCATTGAATCTATTGTTTTAAAATCAATATGTATTTGATAATAATTTTCTAATTTCTTGGATTTATTAACTAGTTTAATATTTGAAATTCCACCGCCTCTTTCTCTCATTTTCTGGGTTATTTTATCACTAGATTCTATAAGCCTATGTTCATTATCTTTTATAAATTTTGTTAGCTTTTCTTCATTGCCATAATACTTAAAATGTATTTGTCCTGACTTAATTTTTGAGAGTACTTTAGATTTAAAGCCACCTCTATCATACCAAAATTTTGAAGAATTTGATAAAGCAGCTACAACAGAACTCTCTTCAGTAACTAGAGGAATACAATAATTTTTATTATTTATCAAAAAATTTGGGGATATAGAGTATGGTAAATTAAAATTTGATATTACATTTTCTGAGAGTGAGTCATGTATAGATTGAATTTTTTCATCATTATTTAAATATTTATTTAAAATACTTTTAAATTCATTTGAATTATTAAGAAAATTTTTGCTTATCCAACTTATTTTCTCACCTCTAGAAAGTTTTGAAAAACCAATTATTTTATCTGGCATAATTTTCTTTACTTTATGTAAATATAAGTGAAAACAATCTCAATTTAATCTTAGCAAACACTATCTATGGAAAAACTAAAAATCTTTAATGGGGATGAGATAAATCAACGTACAATTTTAGGTCATCCATCAGGTCTTTTTACTCTTTTCTTTACTGAGATGTGGGAAAGGTTTTCTTATTATGGAATGAGAGCGATTTTAGTTTTATTCCTTATATCTTCAATAGATAATGAAGGTTGGGGATGGGATAGATCAGAAGCACTTGAATTATACGCATTATATACTGGATTAGTTTATGTTACTCCTATTTTTGGTGGGTTGATTGCAGATAGATTAATAGGATATAGAAAGGCTATTGTTGCTGGAGCATTTTTGATGACTTTAGGACACGCAGCTATGTCTCTTGAGGTTTTCTATGACTTCTATCTATACGTTGGATTGGTTCTATTAATTCTAGGAAATGGTCTTTTTAAACCAAATATTAGCTCAATTGTTGGTCAAATGTATAAAGACGAAGGTAAACTAAAAGATGGTGCGTATACAATTTTCTATATGGGAATTAATGCTGGGGCCTTTCTTGGAATACTTCTGTGCGGTTACATAGGTGAAAACGTTAATTGGCATTATGGATTTGGATTGGCAGGTATTTTCATGTTATTTGGAATGCTCCAATTTCACTTTGGTCAAAATATATTTGGAGATGTAGGCTTAAGACCAACTGAATCTA
>MDTG01261820.1_pt1 | contig 10269 bp, 10 predicted proteins | sample 811421 | NCBI WGS metagenome assembly MDTG01 (sample SAMN05326645, study PRJNA326480) | marine metagenome | isolation source: seawater | place: Pacific Ocean: South East | collected 2011
TATGGCACATCATCTCTAAACCCCCAATCACTAATTAATTTAACTCCAGCAAGCCTTGCTGTCTTTATAACATTATAATATATCTTATTCTGCTTTTCAAAATAATTTTTCCAATCAGTATCATTCTTGATTACATCCGATACTTTCCTTCTTGGTTTTCCCTCGCCTCCCCAAAGATTCATTCCAACATCTAGTTCAGTTATGTATACATCTACACCAATTTCTTGGAATCTTTTAATATTATTATACATATTATCATAATTATAATTAATGTTTGTGTTTAAATGACATTGGAATCCAATTGCATCTATAGGAATATTTGAATTCTTGAGATGCTTAATTAACTGATACAAACCATCAGCTTTTTTCCCGCCAAATGCAATATTAAAATCTCTTATCTCAAGTTTAGCTTTTGATAAACTTCTTGATTTTTGTAAAACTTTCCTTATAAATATTGGATGTAATTCATTAATTTTTTCTTTTCCAAATAGACGAGAATTATCCTTTTCGAAACCCATATCCATCCACTTTACATCTTCATTTCCATTACCTGAAGCTCTATAGTTTCCATTTTTATCAAATATCTCGTTAATTACATTTAAGGCATCTATTTTATCTTTATTTTGATTTGTTTCTAGAATATTTTGAATGTAAGAGTCAAGAATCTCATCTAACTCATTTAATGTATAATTTGTTTCCCAAAACCACTTTGGGAAATACTTATTAGGAAAAAAAAGACAATGATGTATCATATACATATTATTTTCTTTACCCCAATTAACAAGCTCACTTAATCCGTCTACATTATATTTAAAATCATCAATAGATTTTGGTTTTTGCTTAGGCCAAAAACCAAAATCCCATGCAGGATATACTGACATTTGTATCCCATTGTAGTTAGACAAAACAAATTCTCTATTTTTTTTTGATTCAGAACCTCTTAAAATTGCTTTATTACCCTCAGACCTAACCTGAGAGGTTAATATTGTTTTATCAGAATAATCTTTTAATGATTTAGTTCTATCAAATGTTTGAGAAAAAATTAATGAAGAATTTAAAAAAAATAAAATAATTAAGAATCTACCTATCAAAATCATCTTGTATTCTAACTATATCTTCTTCATCAGAAGGCATATCACTATCAGTATGAATCCATATTTCAGCAACTAGAGCATAATTATCCGTTCCAATAATTCTATGCCTTTCACCTTGAAATAATCTTATTTCGTCACCTTCTTTAAGTGTTATTTCTTTTCTTTCTATATCATCATGACTTGTTACAACTTTAATTTCTCCAGATGCCACCTTCCAAATTTCGCTTCTTCTTTTATGATAAGACCAAGATAGTCTTTTGTTAGGTTTAATTATTAATATTTTTGGTGACAATCTACCCGAAACTTTAAGTTTATCAATACTTAAACCATTAAAATAAATATTTGCAAAAACTTGAGAATTATCTTCAGCTATTACAAAGAAACCACCCCAAGGTCTATCTGTATCTTTATCTACAACCTTCAACATTTGAGATTGAAGTGTTTCAAGAGTTTTATCAAAAATATAATTACTCATCTGTCACTGCTCTTCCTTTTAATTCCTCCCAATCTCTTTCGGGTCTTACTTCAAGGTTTGTTTTCCAAGCTGCTTTGAGTACATTCATATTAATGTTATTTTTTTCAGCAAAAGAAATAAAAGCATTTATATCTTTAGGGAAACAGGTGCCCCCAAAACCTAATTTACCATCAGGACCAGGAACATGTAGGTGACTATCGCCTATCCTTTGATCTGATACAAAACCATACAATGCTTTTTCCCAATCAACACCTAAATACTTAGCAAACCTATAAAACTCATTCATAAGAGAAACTTTTGAAGCAAAAAAAGTATTATTCATATATTTGATATATTCAGCAGTTAGTGAATCTGTTTCAATTATAGTCTTATTTTTAAATCTAATTTCATAAATTTTTTTAACCTTATTTGTTAAACTTTCATATCCACCTAAAATAATTCTTGTCTGGGTTAATATATCTAGCTTTGCAGTCCTTTCTGTTAGAAACTCTGGAGAAAATATGATATCTAAATTTTCATATTTTTTATTTAATGAGTTAGTAGTACCAGGAACTATAGTGGATTTAATAATATAAATGGGCCCTTCATTTGCGTTTTTAAAAAAATCAGAAATTAATGAAATATCTTGAGAACCGTCTTTTCTCATTGGCGTTGGTAAACAAACAAAGATAAAGTCAGATTCTAAAACCTCATCTATTGAATGAGTTGATTTTAATGAATCTTTATCATAAACCTTGACATTAAATGAGGAAGAAAAAGCAAAAGACTGTGATTCACCTACATAACCATGGCCAATTATACCTATATTCATAATATAATATTTATTCGAATTTAGATGCTTTTAGTAAAGAATCAAAAAGATAATTAATAAGCTTAAAATTAATTTTATTTTATATATTTCTAAAAAAATATGTTTGATTAAGATCTTTTAGTTTTTTATCTTTCGTAGATATTATTAAGTCCTTTTTATTAAAATTTAGATCTAAATCAAGATTACTAGTAAATAAATTAAAACCGCATTCGTATTTAGGATTATAATAATTATCACATTTATAATTTATAATTGAATCATCTTCAAGAGCAAGAAATCCATGAGCCAAACCCTTTGGGAGAAATAAAATATTTTCATTAGTCAACTCAATTGTTATTATTTTTTTAAAAGTAGGAGAACCCTCCCTTAAATCACATATAAAATCTAAAACCTTACCCTTAACTACCCTTAATAGTTTAGCTTGTGAATAAATACCTTTCTGAAAATGCATGCCTCTAAAAACGCCATACTTTGATTTTGATTCATTTTCTTGAACATAATTTAACTTAAATTCTTTAAAGTCCAAATTAGATTTAAATACCTCTAAAAAAGATCCTCTTTTATCACAATATGAATTTATATTAAATAATTTTACATCTTTGATATCTAAAACCTTTGTGCTTAAAATCATATTATTTTATTTTCATTATAATATTTAACAAGTAACTCAATACCTTCTTCTTTACATATCTTAGGAGTCCAATTTAAAATTTTTTTTGCCAAAGATAGGTTAGGTTTTCTTCTTAAAGGATCATCTTCAGGCATTTTATTGTACACTATTTTAGATTTTGAACGCATAATTTTTAATATAATAGTTGCAATCTCATTTATTGTAACCTCATCATCATTACCTATATTTATAGGATAAGCATAATTTGAATCCATTATTTTCACAAAACCATCAATTAAATCATCAATATAACAAAATGATCTCGTTTGATTTCCATCACCATTTATCGTAATATTATGATTTTTAGAAGCTTGTTTAATAAAATTTGGCAACACCCTACCATCATTTATTTTCATTCTAGGACCATAAGTGTTAAAAATCCTTACAATTGACACGTTAAGTTTATGATATTCATGATAAGAAATTGTCATTGATTCAATAAAACGTTTAGCTTCATCATATATACTTCTTGGACCAATTGGATTAACATTACCATAATATGATTCATTTTGAGGGTGTTCTAATGGATCTCCATAAACTTCTGATGTTGATGCCAATATAAATTTTGCATTATTTTTTTTAGCTAAACCTAAAGTGTTATGGCCTCCTATAGCATTAGCTTTTAAGGTTTGTATAGGATAACTTAAATAGTCAATTGGACTTGCTGGAGAAGCTAAATGAAAAATAAAATCTAATTTATCTTTTAAATCAATATATTTTGTTACATCATGTTCTATGAATTCGAAATTATTAATTGTTTTTAGATGTTCGAGATTATTCAAAGAACCTGTTATTAGATTATCTAAACCAAAAACGTAATGATTATTATTTATTAATTTATCAACTAAATTTGAACCTATAAATCCAGCAGCACCTGTTACTAATACATTTGACATATAATCAAATCTAATAAAAATTAGTCTTTATGGGGTCAATATTTTTTCTAATAGTTATATCATATGATATAATCTAATCATCGGGAAATCTACAACATAATTTGTTTTTCAAGAAAACCATTATATTCAGTAAATTTATCAGTGAAATAAAAAAAAGAATTATTCTTCCTTTGGTTAATTTTTTTATATAGATATTTAAAAAAATAAAAAAACAGTAAACTGAATATCAAATATTAAAAATAGATATTAGCATAAATTATTATATTTTAAATTTTAAATAAATGAAAGAAAAAATAGAAGATGAAATTGATTTAATTGAAATTTTAAAAAAAATTTGGTTGTCTAGGTTTCGCATAATTAAAATTTCAGTTGTTATAACATTGTTTGGCATATTAAATTTTTTTGTATCCCCAGTTGAATATACAGCATCATCAACTTTCATTCATCAATATTCTAACAAAGACAACATTGGCGGACTAGGTGGCTTAGCTTCAATTGCTGGTTTTAGTTTTGGATCATCTGCTAATAATAGAGAAATCAGCCCCAAACTATATCCAAAGATTTTAAATTCAGTCCCAGTTATGCGATCTATTTTAGAAATAAATATTCCAAAAGATTCATCTTTTATATCATATAAGTCTTACTTACTAAATAAATCAAAATCATTTTCTAATTCATTTAAAAAACACATAACAGGAATAACGTCTTTTTTAGTTAAAGAAAATGAAAGCATGTTAATTAAAAATGAGATGTATGTGTCTAATAGTGAAAAAAGTTTATTTAATATTTTAAATGATCAAATTAATTTGAATATAAATGATAAAGATGGTTTCATAGAACTTTCAGTAAAATCAGAAGATGCTCTTGTATCTGCTTTACTTACTAAACAAATAATTGAACTCCTTCAAAAAAAGATTATTGAATTTAAAGTTAAGCAAGGATCTGAGTATCTTGAATATACCAAAAAGCAATTTTTAAATAAGCAAAAAGAATTTTATAAATTACAGGATAACCTAGCAATTTCCAAGGATAAAAATATGGTTATAAGTTCAGAAAGATACCAAAATATTTTAAAACAACAAGAAGATGAACTTTTCATAGTAAAATCTGTATATCAGGAACTTGCGAAACAATTAGAACAAGCAAAACTTCAAGTAGCATTAGACACACCTATTTTTTCAACTTTGAAACCAGTTACTATCCCTAATGAAAAATCTTCTCCAGGATTAATAAGAACAACTTTAATGTGGTTATTTATTGGATTAATTTTTTCAATTTTTTATGCTATAATTAACAGTCCACTAAAAAATATTTGGAAAAGGATTAATTCAAAATAATTTATAATTTACTAATGATTTTAGATATATATATTTAAACTTAAAATAATACTGACAAATTAAAAATTTCTTTTAGGCAAATCATCAAACCACTTTTCATAAAGCTTACTCTTTGAGAAAATAATTACCCAAGCTGTCACAAAAATGAGTTGAAGATCAAGAAAGAATGATTTTTTTTTCTGATACCACATTTCTAGTTCTCCTTTGTAAGGAGCAATAACTCTCTTATAAAAATCATGTGGATCTTCATTTTTTACCGATGATATAATTTCTTCTTCATCTCTAAAAACTATAGATCCTATACCAGTTAAACCAGGTTTAATATTATAAATTTTAGATTTTATCTTTTTGTTATACGCTTCAAATGTTTTTGCAACTAATGGTCTTGGACCAACTAAGCTTAAATCTCCAATAATAATATTAATGAGTTGTGGTAGTTCATTTATTTTAGTTTTTCTAAGAAATGAACCAACTTTTGTTACTCTTGGATCATTTTTAAGGGTAATACTTCCGGTTCCAATATTCATAGAGTTTTTTAACATTGTTGCAAATTTCCATATATGAAATTTTGAATTATATAATCCAATTCGTTCCTGATAATAAAAAACTTCTCCTTCAGCAGTGATTCGTAGAAGGATAATAATCGTGACAAATAATGGTAAAAGAAGAGTTAGAACAATTAAACTAATAATTATGTCAAATAACCGTTTAAATACTTTATACATAATTACATTTTTTGATCAAGATTTTTCCCTTTTTCGATATGCTGAAAATCCTTTACATATTTTTTAATTACAGAAACTATTTTTGACTTAGTACAATCAGCATCATTAAATACCTTTGTGAAATCATTAATAACAGAGTTAAATGAGATTACCGTATTATCAGACTTAATGTATCCTAATGATTCATGATGATTTAAGAAGTAATTTTCTTTTTCTGTAAAAAATTCTTCGTATAATTTTTCACCTGAGGTATCTGACTCAAAAAAATAAATAGGATATTTATTTTTTACGATTACATAATCCTTTGCTTCTTTTTCTGAAAAAACTATAATTGGCTCTAAATTATTATACTTTAAAAAATCTATAGCAATATCTTTAAAATAAATTTGCTCATCAAAATCAAATTTTGGAAAGAAAATATTTCCTGATTCACCTAAAAAAGTAGCAAGTAGACATATTTGACCTGACTGCTCTGGAGTAACAAAAAAACGCCTTATATCAGATGGACATGATAAAGGCTGTTTTTTATTAATTCTATATAAAAATCCATCAAGTAAACTGCCATTAGAGAATGCAACATTAGCAAATCTTGCTGTTGAAACTCTAAATTTATTCTTCTGTGACAAGATTAATTTTTCCATAATTAGTTTTGACGCACCCATAATATTTACTGGGTTAGCTGCTTTATCAGTTGAAACACTAAAAAAATATTTTGGTATTCTTTTACTACATAACTCTAATAACTTTATAGCACCAAAAACATTATTTAATATAAGAGATTCAACAGAAATTTGATCTTTTTCAGATCTAACATGTTTGTGTGCGGAAAAATTAGCTATTATATCAAAATGATCAGATAAAAAAATTTTAACAAAAGTATTGCTTAATAAATCAACAGGATAAGTAATAAATTCAGGATTATAATCAAGTAAATAAGAACTTCTTAAGTCTCTCGTTAACTCAGTTAGAGCATTTTCGTTAGTGTCTACAACAACCACCTTTAGGGGTTTAAAATTTAAAAGTTGCTTTATATAATTAGAGCCAATTGTACCTGCACCACCAATAACTAAAACTTTAGAATTTAAAATTGCTTTATCTAAAATCGAATTATTTTTTTTAAGGTCTTTTAAAAAAAAATTACTATCTACATAATTTTTAAAAAAATTTAAATTCATTATCCTTTTACATTTTTAGGTTTTATGAACATAATCAATGTTAAAATAATAATTCTTAACTTTAAAATAAAGGATTTATTTTCAATATACTCTTTTTCATATTTTATCTTTTCAGAATCTGAAAGATTATCTCTTCCACTTACCTGAGCAAGACCAGTTAAACCAGGATAGAAATTAAAAATTCCGAGTTCTTTTCTTTTTTTGTTTAAAAAATATTGTTTTTTTAATGCAGGTCGATATCCAATAAACCTTAAATTTCCTAAAAAAATATTAAAAACATTAGGGAGTTCGTCAAGGCTATATTTTCTTAAGATATTTCCATGTTTAAGAAGATATTTTTTATAATTATTTAAGTCATTTGTAGAAATTTCTGGTGTATTATTTTTCATTGTTCTGAATTTATAAAGCTTAAATTTTTTTCCATTTTTACCAATTCTTGATTGAATAAATAAAATTGGAAATCCATCAGAAAAATATATTAATAAAGAAATTATTAATAAAAATGGACAAATAAATATTAAAACAATTGATGATATAATTCTATCGATCATTAATCTAATTGATTTTAAAATTATTTATAACCTTATTAGGTCTCCATCCTAATAATTTTCTTGCCTTAGAATCATCAAATGTTAATTCTGAAGTAAGTTTTTTAAGTTTTAAAGAATTTAGGGGAAAAAATGGAAAAACATCTCCAATACTAGAAATTAACTTTAAAAATGAATACGGTAATTTAAATGGTTTACTTCTTTTACATTGTTTTGATATAACAAAACTTAGCTCCTCTACAGTTGGGTTATGTCCATCAGTCAAATTATAAATTCCTCTTTTACCATAAAAAATATCTATGTGACTAACTATATCATCAACTAAAACAATACTTTTCTTAGGTGAAGCACCAGAAATATTAAAAAAATATTTATTTCGAATGGCCTTGATCATTTTTTGTAGATTCCCTGGAGGGTTTTTTCCAGCTAGCAAAGGAAGTCTTAAGATTAAAATATTGACATTATTTTTTTTCCCCCATTTTTGAATAAGATTTTCAGTTAAAACTTTACTCTTTCCATATGGATCTTTTGCATCTAGTGAATGTTTTTCTTTTATCAAACTTCCAAAGTTCAATCCATAAACAGAAACTGAACTAATAAAAATGAAGTTCTTAGGAGAAAAAAGATTAAATGAGTTTAAAAGATTTCTAGTTCCCTCATAATTAACATCATAAAAATCTTTAATTTCATCTTCATTTTTAGATATAATATGAGCTTTACCTGCAGCATGAATCACTAAGTCAAATTTATTTTTAAAATTTGGTATTTCTTTTTTTAGGTCATAATTATAATCGGAATTTGAAATATCTAATTTTTTAATGTTGTATTTATTTTTTAAAAAGGAATATAGATTTGTGCCTAAAAAGCCTGAAGATCCTGTTAGTAATATCTTTTTCAAATCGACTTATATTTATTTAATACTAACCTTTCAGAAAATTTTTTAATAGCTAAATGATGAGCATTATCACCCTTAATTTTTATTAATTTAAAATTTACATTGTGAATATTTTCTAAAAAATCTAATAGCTCATTTCTTTCACTCCAATTAAAACTCCAACCAATATCAAATTCTTTAATATAATTATCAATTTCACTTTTTTTATCACCTATATATAAAATTGGTAATCCTAGAGCCATTAAATTATATACTTTTGAAGGAACACCTAAACCAATCATTCCTTTTCTCAAGCATACCAAGGCTATATTTGTTTTTTTTAGAATTTCCAGCTGTGACTCTCTTTTAAACGATCCGTGAAAATTTACAAAATTCAAATTATTAATTTTTACTTCATTTATTAAATTCTTATGTAAAGGTCCAGTTCCATAAAAGTCAAAAATTAAATTTTCTTTATTTTTTATTTTTTTAATAAGTTCAAATAAACTTTCAAATCCTTGCATTCTACCTATATTTCCTGAATATGAGATTTTAATTTTTTCATATTTATTATTTGGTATTTTTTTTATTTCGTTATCAAACCAATTACTTATAACTTTAATTTTATGCTGAGGTATTTTTTTTGATTTAGAAATATAATTTTTCATATCATTTCCAATAGCTATAATAATATCAGGTGAAATGTAAAACTTATTATATATTTTTTTTACTTTTTCTAAAATTAGGTTTGATCCTTTTAAAAGTATTAAATTATCTGGAAAGACATCATGAACTAGTAGTATATACTTTGCTTTTTTTAATTTCTTAATTAAATAAAGAAATGGTAAAATTAAAGGAGGGTTAGTTACTGAAAAAATTCTATCATTCACTCTAAGATTAATAATTAATATTACGAACACAGATAATGAAAATAAAAAATCATCAAAAAGTCTTAAAAATAAGTTATTACTCTTTGAAAAAAATTGTTTAATTGATATTACTTTAATACTACTATTTAAGATTAAATTTTTTTTTTGTTTGGAAGATGTTAAGACAGTAATTATATCGGAATCTAAAGATTCAGTAATCTTGGTTAAGATATGAGCAGTTGAGGTTTTATTTGGAAAATAAATATTACTTATAACCCAAAACTTTTTTTTTTTTGTTCAAATCTATAATTAATTATTTTTTCCACACATTTTGATTAATATAATCTGTATAGCTAAGTATAATTCTTAAAACCTTACTTGAGACGTTAGGCATAGAATAATCAGATACTAATCTAAAATTTCTTTTTAAATCTCTTCCTTGATTTTCAATTATTTTCAAGGCTTGAATAATTCTTTCAACATTCATTCCAACCATGATTACAGAGGTTTCCTCCATTGCTTCAGGTCTCTCATGAGCTTCTCGAATGTTTAAAGCAGGAAAATTTAAAATAGATGACTCCTCAGATATGGTTCCACTATCTGATAAAACAGCTTTAGCATTTTTCTGTAAATTATTATAATCAAAAAAACCTAAAGGTTTCATTAGTTTAATCAAAGAATCAAACTCTGTATCTGTTTCACTAATTTTTTTTCTTGTTCTAGGATGGGTTGATACAATGATTGGTAGTTTGTATTTTTTAGCTAATGTATTTAAAATATTAACAAACATTTTAA
>MDTG01323257.1_pt1 | contig 10269 bp, 5 predicted proteins | sample 811421 | NCBI WGS metagenome assembly MDTG01 (sample SAMN05326645, study PRJNA326480) | marine metagenome | isolation source: seawater | place: Pacific Ocean: South East | collected 2011
CGAACTAAAATGACCAGCAAGCCGCCATCGTTGAGCAGAGCAGAAGGCCGATTTGAGGTTTCTCGGGAACAGCTCTTCGAAGAGGTTTGGGAAACGCCGATCCTTCATTTGGCCGAGAAGTATGCCGTCTCAGGGTCGTACCTGGCTCGAGTGTGCACGGTGCTGCGCGTTCCCAGGCCCCCGGTTGGATACTGGCAAAAGAAGGCTGTTGGCAGGGCTCCCCGCCGACCGGAACTACCCGAGGCCCAGCCCGGAGATCAACAGATCTGGAGCAAGGACAGGCCTCTCGCACGTCCCGCGAGAGAAGAGCGCGGTGAAGAGCGGCAGAAAGCTGGCCGGGGTGCGGCAAGGCCCGCAGTGAATGCCCTGCTGCGTGGGACGAAGAGCCAGTTTCTCAAGACCCGCAAGATTGATGCCAACGAATTCTTGCGCCCGTACAAACAACTCCTTCCTGACATCGTTACATCCGCCGCGTCTCTGGAACGAGCGCTCGACCTCGCCAATGGTCTCTATCTGGCGTTTGGAAAGAAGGGGTATCCCGTGCGGTTCGCCCCTCCGGATCAGAAGTTGCAGCGCGCAAAGATCGAAGAGCGGGAGACCGTCCGCCATGACCGGAAGTATGGTCAGTATGGGCATGGTACCATCTGGTCGCCGCTCCGACCCACAATTGCGTACCTGGGCGCCATCCCGATCGGGCTGGTTCTGACGGAGATGACCGAGCGAGCGACTATGAGTTACCAAAATGGGAAGTACGTTCGTGAAAGCACTCTCGATCGACGACAGGGGCGGTCGATTTTGCCATCACACAGTTGGACGACAGAACAGGACCTGCCGTGCGGACGCTTTCGCTTGGTCGCCTATTCTCCGCACCCCGGAGTAGAGTGGCAGCTTTCATGGCAGGAGACCAGTAAGCGCTCCCTTGATAGGGCGTTCGGCGAAGTGATCCGCAAGCTTGAAGGCTCGGTCGAAGAATTGAAGGCTCTCATGGACGCGGCCGATGACGAGGCTGCCCGGAAGAAAAGGGAACAGGAGCTTCAATGGGAGCGCTGGCGGAGGGAAGAGGATAAGCGCAGTGAGGCGAAGGCCCGCACCGAGAGCCTTCAACAGCTTTCGGATATCATGGCGGATTGGACCAAGGCGCTCTCCGTCGAGATGTTTTTCGTCGAGGCCGAAAAGCGTATGCAGATGGTGGACGGAGAGCGGCGCGTGCATCTGGAGTCCCGGCTGCGTTTGGCGCGTTCGATGCTGGGCGATCTCGATCCGCTATCATTCATCGAGCAGTGGGTTTCGCCAGAGGAGCGCTACCAGCGAAAGTTCATGGATGAATAGGGCATCAATCGTGGGGGGGCATACCGACGATTTGCATCCATCGCGCGGCTCTTCGAAATGGAAGCGCACCGCGCCTGGCGCCAAGCTCAGTCCTCTGCAGAAAGCTTGATGTTTCCGTCCCGACCGACCTCAGCAAAGGTGCGTTGCGTCCCGCAGGAAGCGGGCAAGATTAGAAAATCTCATTCTCTCGGCAAGAGACGTCAGTTGTGCGAACAAGGCCGTAGTGCATGTCTGATGCTATGCAAACAGGCCGTGTCCGTTCCGAACATCTATCCGCCGCTCTGATCCGCCTTCTGGCAGTTGGTGCCGGCGCGGCCGTCGCCAACAGCTATTATAATCAGGCTTTCCTCGGCCATCTGACAGCCGATTTCGGGCTGACGGCTGGCACCGCCGCCATCGTGCCCGTGCTGACGCAGGCGGGCAACGCGCTTGGGGTGCTCTTCCTCGCACCACTCGGGGACCGCCTCGAGCGTAAGTCGCTTATCCTCGTGACCATCGCCGCCCTCGTGGCGGCGCTGATCGGTGCGGCTGTCTCGCCCGGCTTCGTGTGGCTCGCTGTTGCTAGTTTCGCGGTCGGCCTGTTCGCCACGGTCGCCCAGCAGATCGTGCCGCTCGCCGTGCATCTGGCTCCGCCCGACAAGCAAGGTCGTGTACTCGGCACGGTAACAGGTGGCATCCTGATCGGTATTCTGCTTGCCCGCACGGTCAGCGGCATAGTCTCGGACCTTTGGGGATGGCCTTACGTGTTCTGGCTGGCCGCGGTCGTGATGAGCATTGTTGGCGCGGCGCTGGCGCGTTGGCTTCCGCGTGCGATGCCGACGACCGAATTGAGCTATCTGCATCTGCTTGGCTCTCTTTGGACGTTGGTACGCAAGTATAGCGTTCTCCGGCCCGTGGTCGCGGCGCAATTCCTGATCTTTGCGGCCTTCATCGGTTTTTGGTCGAACCTCGCGCTTCTGATGGCTGAGCCGCAGTATGAACTCGGAGGAACGGCTGTGGGTCTTCTGGCGCTAGTTGGTGTCGTCGGCGCGCTTGCCGCGCCTACCGCAGGCGGTTTCTCAGACAGGCGTGGGCCCGCCATGGTTGCGTCGATGGGCGCAGGGCTCGTGATACTGGCCTTCCTCATTTTCGGGCTCTGGCAAGGTTCCATTATTGGGTTGGTCGCCGGCATCGTGATCATGGATCTCGCTGTGCAATCCTCCCAGGTTGCCAACCAGTCGCGCGTCTATGCACTTGATCCGAACGCGCGCAGCCGGCTTAACACCATATTCATGGCAACCATGCTCGCTGGTGGCGCGGTCGGGGCCGGCATTGGTGGCGCTGCCTACGCCGAGTGGGGCTGGAGCGGCACATGCGCCTTCGGCACGATCTCGGCCACCTTGGCGCTGCTGTTGTTGCGGAAGTCCTAACTCGAGGCGATGCATAAATGATCGCCTCGACCAACGCGGCAGCCGGGCGTATGCCCAGAGGGCCCATGGGTCATGTACCCAACTCGTCGCGCGCTGTTGCCACCCCGTCGAGGAATTGGTCGAGAGAGCGTTTTCTGGCAGACCGATCAAATGCGTAGGCCGGTTGTTTGAATTGGTTGCCAGTCAGAAGCCCTGAGATGTAGCCTGCGACGGTATCGGCGGCCATGACGAGGCTGCTGTCGAGGGTATGCACATACTTGCTAGTCACCGAACCCTTCGAGTGCCCGAGGAGGGCCGCGATGGTGATTTCGCTGAAGCCAAGCTCGTGGGCTATGCTTGCGAAGCTGTGACGCAAGACATGTGCGGTGATATCCGAAAGTTCGGTGTTCTCGAACAACTGACGCCATCGTTTTGGAAAATTCCCGAAAGCGTTGTTGCCGCGCACACCTGGGAACACGAAGGGCCCTTCCTTCCTCAAGCTCTGCGTTTCCAGGAACTCGACAACCGCCAATCCTATCGGTCGTGTGGACGCACCTTCCTTTGTCTCTGATAGCCGCAGACAGCTGTTGGGAAGATCGACATCGGACCAGCGGAGTTCGATGATCTCGCTGCGCCGGCAGCCCGTGAGGGCGATCTGGCGAACGATGCTGACCATGGTGGCGAGGTTTTCATCCCGCTCGGCCTTGTCCAGAATTTCCCCCATCAACTGATACTCGCTGTGCGTCAGACGCCGGTCGCGAACGCGATCTTTGGGCTTCTTGATGCCGTGCGCGACGTTCTTGTCGACGATGCCTGCCTCCGACGCATAGGTTAGGATACCGCCCAGTAAACCGACCGCACGGGTTGCTGTGCCCTGGCCACCCCGCAAGATCGTCTTGCCCCTTAGCTTCTGGGTCTTTCGTGTGGCACGGGTCTTCCCGAGGATAATGTCATTCATCATCTTCGTAACATCCGCTTTGGTCAGATCGCGTACCCGCTTCTTGCCGATTAGCGGGATGATATGCCCATTGATCCGCCCAATATCGGTGGTGACCGTTGTTGGCCTCTTGGGTTGTCCTCGTTTCCCCAAGATCAGACCTGCGTGCAGGTCTTCTATGTAGCGCTCGCAGAGCTGTTGCACGGTCATGGCCTGTCGGTCGTCGTGGCGCTCTTCGGCCGGATCATCGCCCTGTGCGACGCGCCCAAGCTGGACCTTGGCCTCTCGTCTGGCTGTTTCGGCAGTCCAGATACCGTGGAGGCCAATTGTATAGCGGCGCGACCGTCCGTCACGGCGATACTGGATCACGTAGCTGCGCTTCCCAGAAGCGAAAACACGCAGCCCGAAGCCAGACATATCGCTGTCCCAGACAACGTAGTCCTTCTTCTGGCTCTTAACGCTTTCAACCAACCGTTTTGTGATCTTTGGCATCGTCAACCTCATCATCTGAGCAACTGAGCCGCGTAAGCACCACGTAAGCAGTCGGGGGGAAGCTACGGAGTAGTTGCGGCTATCGGTTTCGACGACGAGCGAGCTTAAACACAAGCGATTTTAAGATGTTAGCGTGCCGTGGCGTGCTGCGTCGCGCATTTCGGATAGGCCACGATTAATTGCTCCGAAGGCAGAGGCCATAGGTTCGAATCCTATCGGGTGCGCCATTTTCCCCGTTAGAATCGAGATGTCCTGCAAAGGTGCGGCAGCAACCCTGCATCTCGTTACGGTGTCTTTCTGGAATAATGCCGGACCATGCATTGGTGAGCCGTACAGGTCACATATAATTCCTTCGGGCCTCCGAAAGAAAAATAGCGGCCCACGCTGGAACGCGGGACCGCCATCAAGGCAAAGTTCTACAGCTGCAGAAATACAAGCTTTCCCTTGGCCTCTCAAGAGCCCGGGCAGCCCTCGGCCGTCGGCATGCTGGCCGTCAGCGGCCTTGTGCGGCTGAGGACGAAGAAGCCGCCCGATGCGTATAGCGCCCGGGCGGCCGGCAAGAGTGTATCAATGTCTGGTCAGACGAAGAGGAAATCCTCGGAGGTGAGCGCGTCTGCAGTCATGCCCTCGAGATAGATCGTCTGGCCGGTGTCACCGATTTCGATCTGGGCGCCGCCGTCCACGTCCGTGATCTCGAGCGATGCAGGACCCGTACCGAACAGGCGGATCATGTCGATGCCATCTTCGAAATCCTCGATGACGTCGGTTTCACCGTCGGTGTAGACATTGAAGACGAACAGATCCGCGCCTTCGCCGCCATTCAGCGTGTCGTCGCCGGTGCCGCCGTTCAGCGTATCGGCGCCGCTGCCGCCGTTCAGAACGTCATTGTCGGCACCACCGCCAAGGAAGTCCGCGCCAGCCTCGCCGAAGAGGAAGTCGTCACCGTCACCGGCGCCGATCTGGTCGCTCCCGGTGCCACCGGTGAGTGTGTCGGTGCCCAGACCGCCGCCCATCGAGTCATTGCCCGAGCCGCCATCGACGGTGTCGTTTCCGTAGCTTCCTGCGAGCGTGTCGTCGCCAGATCCACCGATCACCGTGTCAGCGCCATAGCCGCCCGAGGCGACGTCCTGATCGGCGCCGGCATTGATGTAGTCGTCATCCGTGCCGCCGCCGATCACGTCGTTCCCGGAGTTGCCGTAGAGCGTATCGTTGCCCTCGCCACCGCCGATCGAGTCGTTGCCCTCGCTGCCAAGCGCATAGTCGTCGCCTTCGTGCAGCGCGATGTTGTCGTGGTTGTCGCCACCGTCGACCCAGTCGTCTCCGTCGCGGCCGAGCAGCGAGTCGTTGCCCTGGCCACCGAGGATGGTGTCGTTGCCGGCGCCTCCGTCGACGAAGTCGTTCGCGTTGCCCGCGTCGATTTCGTCGTCGCCGGCATCCCCGTCGACGATGTCATCGCCGCCAAGTGCGAGGATCGTGTCAGCATCCGGGGTCCCGGTCAGCGTGTCGTTGCCTTCGGTGCCGATCAGGGCAGTCTCGTCGGTTATGACGCCGTCGGCCGTGATCGTCGTGTTCCCGTCGTCGGTCAGGTAGGAGAAGGATGCCTGGGTGAAGTCCCCTTCGAGCGTGACGGTCGTGTCCGCGATGCCATCTCCATCGGTGTCGATGTCGAGGATTGCGGAGCCCATGGTGACCGTGACGTCGTCGGATCCGAAGCTGGCGCCTTCGACGATCAGGCTGTCATCGTTCCCGAAGCCCGAGACGACATCGCCGTCCAGCTCTTCCGCCGATCCGGAGATCGAGTCCGACCCGCCGCCGAGATTGAACAACTGGGGCGCCGCGTTGCCCTCGAAGGTCTCGCTGGCCTCCGTTCCCTGCACGTTGACGTAGCTGCCGCTCACAGTCGAGTTCGACCCTTGCAGGTTTCCGACGAACAGACCGGAATCGTAATAGCTGTCACCGGTATCGGCAATCGCGATGGTGATTTCATTCGTGCCGTCCTGGATCGGCGCGAGGATATTCAGCAGCGTCGAGAAGCCGTCGTACTCGGTGTCGTAGGTTCCGGTGTAGGGATCGTCATCGGAGCCGTCGTCTCCGTTATTGTTGAAGAAGTTCCCGGGCGTGTTGATCGAGTCGGCGACGATCGACAATGGCTGGTTGGGGTCGCCGTCGAACAGGGCGTAGTTCACGCCGTTCACGTAGATCGCGGCAATGTCGACGAACGGGCTGTCCACGAACTCCGGGTACTCGTCCGAGCCGAAGAACACGTCGAGGCTGATCGACTGCGCGTCCCCGAGATCGGCGGAATCGAAGGTAAAGCTGACAACCGCCGCGTCCTGCGTCTCACCTGCCCCCGGGAAGGCGTCCTGCACGGTCTGGTCGAGACTGTCGTTTCCCGGCTCGCCGTGACTGACGCTGAAGCTGCCGGTCGTGTTCCCGGTGCCCGGCGCGCCGCCGGTTGAAAGAAAGATGCCAGATCCGATCCCGACGGTGGGTGCCGGGTCGGTGCCGGAAATCTCGCTGATGGTGTAGCCCTCTTCGAGAAGCGAAATTGCCTCGTCGGCTCCGGTGTAGCTGATGTTGTCGAGGTTGATCGTGCCATCCCCGACCAGGACGCTTTCGATGTCATCGACGTTCGATACCGGCGTCAGGGTGTTGGCACGCGCCGGGCTGGGAGCATACGTGACTGTCGCGGACTGCTGTTGTCCAATCGGCATGATTTTTTCCTCAAATTACTGTCGTGTATCGGTTCGGGGCGCCTGTTCTCCTCCGCGCAGCGCAGGGGGACGCCCCCGGGCTGCCTTGCGCCTCTCCAAGCCCTCGCAAATTCGACCGTGGCCTGACAAGGGGGCGGTCGGCCATGTCGAGGACCGGCAGCCAAAATAGAGCTTAATCTTTCGTTAAGAAATTGAAATCAATAGGATTAGAATTTGGGTAGGGTATTCCGTACTAGCCTGTCGTTCGTCGGCCTCCGGGCAGCATGACGGTAGCGGATCATGCCGTTGCCGGGTTCAGGTGTGCCTCCAGGCGGCCAATACGCAGGTCTTTCTCGGGATCCTCGAACCGCCGAGCCGGCCCACCTCGAGCCGCTTAAAGGGTCCGGCAAGGCAGGAAGGGGCGGCAGTCAGCCCGTAGTCGAACAGGTCGGCCAGGTTGGTGCCACAGTCATCAGCGTCGAACCCCGTCGGGAGTGCATCGGCCGCGGGCGCTCGTAGCATTGACCGATTTCGTCTCGGCAGTTCGCAGACAAGCGGGGCATATCTCACGGCCGCCTGGTATATTGCCAGTCCGCGTGCCAGAACGGCATCGCTGCCGCGCCGTGGCAATTTTTTATGCGCGAACCGCCAATCTTAATGCCTCGAGGTATGCAGGTGAGACGAAGAGTTTACATATGCATGCTTTGAACGATGCTGGGGAGGTCAGATCCGTTCTGCGCATCGGGTCGTTCGAATTATTAATATGTATTAGATGTGGGTTTTGTCGTGAGTGTGAGACGCTTTTTTTCCTGTCCCCAGTGCGATCATTTGCTTCGTTTCGGAGGGTCGCGGTGCGGAAATTGTTATGGGACCACACCAATTTTCAACCGGTCCTGGTTCTGGCTTGTGGCAGTTGTGCTGCTCTTCGCGGCCGTGGCGTGTATCCTCGTTCTGGCCTTGGCCGGTGGCGGGCAGGGCGGTCCCTAATGTGATGTGGGATTGCGGGATGCGCGGCGGGACGTCGTTCCCAACCCGCAAGTATTTCTCTTCCCGAAAATCTGAAAACGGTGTTCTGCCATGGTGCCGCCGATCGGACGAAGCGATCCGATCGGGGCGGATGGCGTGACCGGCTGTCTTGCGTCACGGGTCGAGAGCCGTGCGCAGTCTCTTCAGGCGTTTCGTGTTGAAAACGGAGTTCACCCGCCGTGTCCAGCCCCGGTCCACGTACACCAGAGGGAGGGCGACGGACAGGACCGTTGTGAACGCCATCGCCGCAATGGGAGATCCAGAGTTGAGATGCATCCAGTTTCCCGGGCCGAGAAGCATGACCGTATGCGTGAGATAGAGAGGAAAAGACAAAGCGCCCAGCCACTTGCCTGTAGGCCCGGAGAGGATTTCTGTGAAACCTGGGTAGAACAGGAGGATCGCAAGAAATGCGATTGCCGCTGCCAGTGTTGCGACCGAGACCGGACCGGACCCTACGGCGGCCCCGGGCGCAGCGATGCAGACCAGGAGAAAAAGGTGCCAGCGGGATAGCCTCAGATCGGTCTTGCCGTGAAGGTAGAGGTAGCAAAGAGCCGACCCCGCGACAAATGCGGCCATGGGCGTATGGCGATCGAGGATCAGGACAGCGAGCGCCGCGAGGTGAACCAGGATGATGACCGGGGTCCCGACTCCGAAACTGCGCAGCGCGACGATCACGGGAAGCAGGAGAAACACCGCCATGCTCCCCCACAACTCGAAGAACATCGTCCACAGGTTGCTATTGTAGTAGAAATCCTTTGGAACAAGGAACACGGATACACTTTGCCTCAGGGCATCGAGAAGGCTGAAGCTCGTGCCCTCCGGAATTTTCGCATTCGCGAAACTCGAGAGCCAGTTGGAGCCTTCAATCGTACCAACCCTTTCCGAGATCCCGATGCCGCCCATCTGGATCACGAGCAGGCCGGCCAAAATCGACAGCGCCGCAGGCAGCCAGAGCCGTGGAAGCCGTTTGGCGATGGACATGACCAACTTGTCCCATCGGAAGTTGTTGTAGAAGCCGATTGAAAGAACGAAGCCTGACAGGACGAAGAAGAAGAACACCGCCAGGTCGCCATTGATCAGGATATACAGCGGCGTGTTCTTGATACCACCGACGAATATGCCGCCCTTGATCTCTGGGACGTAGGCCAGGCACAAGTGGTGAAACAAGACGATGAAGGACGCGACGCCTCTGGCGCCGTCAAGGTGGTGAAGTTTGGCGGTCTTGTTTTCGCCGGAATGATCCAGGGGGGCCGTGGAGGCGGCGCCCGCTGCCGTTCATCTGGGTTTGATGGCTGCACCTGTGCGGGTTATTTCAGTGTTAGGCAGTGCAACCTATAGGCGTGCGCAGGTTGAGTGTCTAACACGCTTGGGCGTCGCGTCAGGCCATGCACGGATTTCCGCTCACTTCACGAATGTGCGTCGCCGGATCGGAGAGTTCGCCAGAAAAGGGAGGAAGTGGCAGTCACGCCGGCATGACTGGGAGACCCGCACCGGTATCCTGCGTTGCGTCGCGGCCTCCCAAGATCAGCGGGAGGCTCCCCGTCATGGCCCGTTGGATACGTGGAACCATTGTCCGGAGACAGTTTTTTCCCAATGGTGTGCGTCCTGATCAACGTTGCCACCGCACTTCAATAGGGACGCAGGCGGACACAAAGAGACCCGCGGCGCTGGGCGCCGCGGGTCAGGTCCTGGCTTCTGATGTCGGGCGTCAGCCCAGCACGGCCTTGATCGAGTCCACCGTCACCGACACGATCTCGTCGGCCTCGGCACGGGTAAGGCAGAGCGGCGGCGCGTAGCCGATGATGTCGCCCTGCGGCATGGCGCGCGCGATCACGCCACGCTCGAGCATCGCCGCGGCGACCTTGGCGCCCTTGCCCTCGGAGGCGTCGAAGAAGCGGCGCGTCTCGCGGTCGGCGACCATCTCGACGGCGCAGAGCATGCCTTCGCCGCGCACTTCGCCGACATGCGGGTGATCGGCCAGCGCGTCGCGCATGGCGCCCACGAAGTAGGCACCGGTGTCGCCGGCGTTCTGCACCAGCCCCAGCTTGTCGATCAGCTCGAGGTTGGCGATGCCCGCCGCCGCACCGATGGGGTGGGCGGAATAGGTCCAGCCGTGGCCAAGCACGCCGTATTCATCGGTGCCCTTGCACAGAACGTCCCACATGCGCTGGCCCACGATTGAGGCCGAGAGCGGCGCGTAGGCCGAGGTCAGCCCCTTGGCCGAGGTGATGAGGTCGGGCTTCAGGCCGTAGTGGTCGGACCCGAACATCGAGCCGAGACGGCCGAAGCCGGTGACGACCTCATCGACGATCAGCAGGATGTCGTGCTTGTCGAGCACCGCCTGGATCGCCTCCCAGTAGCCGGCGGGCGGCGGCACGATGCCACCGGTGCCCAGCACCGGCTC
>MDTG01328733.1_pt1 | contig 10269 bp, 6 predicted proteins | sample 811421 | NCBI WGS metagenome assembly MDTG01 (sample SAMN05326645, study PRJNA326480) | marine metagenome | isolation source: seawater | place: Pacific Ocean: South East | collected 2011
AATGTTTCAGGAACTTTGTTTATAATCTTATCTTTACAATATCTTGGGTTCTCTCCTGGATCAGCCTGAACTAATAAAGGATTTAAATCTAAATCATCTAAATTAGAGGCTCCTTTGTTAACTTGAGATAATAAATCTGTTCTACCAATAATTTCATTTATTGATTTAAATCCAAGCGATGCTAAAATTTCTCTGACTTCGGTAGCTACAAATTTAAATAAATTTTCAACTTTTTCTGGTGTTCCAGTAAATTTTTTTCTTAGTGACTCATCTTGACTACAAACTCCAACAGGACAAGTATTCGAATGACATTGTCTCACCATGATACATCCCATAGCTACTAAAGAGGATGTGCCCATGCCGTATTCTTCTGCGCCCATCATTGCTGCAATTACAACATCTCTACCAGTTTTAAGCCCGCCGTCAGTTCTTAAAGTAACATTGTGTCTAAGATTATTTAAAGTAAGGATCTGATTTGCTTCTGTTAATCCCATTTCCCATGGAATGCCGGCATATTTAATACTCGTTTGTGGACTAGCTCCCGTACCGCCCGAATGCCCTGAAATTAATATTATATCAGCTTTAGCTTTTGCCACTCCAGCTGCAATTGTTCCTATGCCTGTTGAGGCAACAAGTTTAACTCCTACTCTTGCTTTGGGATTAATTTGTTTCAAATCGTAAATTAATTGAGCTAAATCCTCAATAGAATAAATATCATGATGAGGTGGAGGGGAAATTAAAGTTACTCCTGGTGTAGAATGTCTAAGTCTAGCTATTTCATCAGTCACTTTGAATCCCGGCAACTGACCTCCTTCACCTGGTTTTGCTCCCTGAGCAATTTTTATTTCTATTTCATTTGCGTTGTTTAAGTAATCTACTGTAACGCCAAATCTTGCAGAGGCAACTTGTTTGACTCTAGAGTTAGCACTATCGCCATTTGGTAAAACTTTAAACCTTTTAGCATCCTCACCTCCTTCTCCGCTACAAGAAGCACCTTTTATTCTGTTCATACCTGTTGCAAGAGTTTCATGAGCTTCGGCAGATAAAGCTCCATGAGACATACTTCCACTGCCAAATCTTTTTAAAATTTCCTCAAGGGGCTCGACATCATTAATATCAATCGCTTTCTTGGATTTTTTAAATTCCAACAAATCTCTTATATTAATAGGTGGTAAATTATGTATACCAGCAGAATACTTTTTGTATTGCTCATAAGATCCGGCGCCTACTGCGCTTTGAAGAAGGTGTATTAATTTACCTTGATATTGGTGATCTTCACCGCTTTTTCTATACCTGTATAAGCCCCCTATTGGTAAGGTAAATACATTTTTTGAATTAAATTTTAAGTGCAGTTCTTTAATTTTTTTTTCAATTCCTAAAATTCCTATACCAGAAATTCTTGAAGACATTCCAGGAAAATAATCAGACACTATTGCCCTGCTTAATCCAACTGCTTCAAAATTACAGCCACCTCTATAAGAACTAATCACTGAAATTCCCATTTTAGACATTATTTTTAACAATCCAGCATCAATTGATTTTTTAAATTTAATCACGCAAGTCTCAAAATCAGATTTACCGAATAATTTTTTTTCGTATCTTTGAAATATGCTATCTATTGCTAAATACGGGTTAACAGTTGTTGCTCCAACTCCGATTAAAACTGCAAAAGAATGTGTGTCTAATGCATCTGAGCATTCAACGTTTAAAGAACAATATCCTCTAAGCCCAAGTTTAACTAAATGTGAATGTACTGCGCCAACTATTAAAATACTTGGAATACTAGCTTTCTGATTGGTAATATTTTTATCAGATAAAATTAGACAAGTACTACCCTCTCTTACTGAAGTTTCTGCCTCCTCCCTGATTGCTTCTACTCTATCTTTAAGAGAAGTAGATATATCAAAAGTGCAGTCTATTATTTTTGTTTTTTTTGAGAAAAATTTTTTAAATTTTTTAAATTGAGAATTTGTAAGGATTGGACTATCTAAAACATAGATATTTTCTTCAGTTAAATTGTCAAAATCCAAAATATTTCCCAAATTTCCAAATCTAGTTTTCAAACTCATAACCTTGTTTTCTCTTAAAGAGTCAATTGGTGGGTTTGTTACCTGGCTAAAATTTTGTCTAAAGTAATGCGACACTGGTCTGAAATGACTTGATAATACTGCTACTGGCGTATCATCTCCCATTGAACCAGAAGCTTCTTTTCCTTCTTCAGCCATTGGATGAAGTATCAATTCTAAATCCTCCACACTTAATCCAGATAAATATTGTCTCTTTCTTAATTCTTCTTTGATAAAGCTAGGTTTCTCGTTTTCGTTGAAAATTTTCTTCTCAAGATCAATAATTTGTTTGCTGTATTTTTTATAATCTTTAGCCAACAAATCTTTAATTTCTTTATCTTTAAATAATTTCCCTTTTTTTAAATCTATCGCAATTATTTGCCCGGGTCCTAGTTTTCCTTTTTCAATAATATTTTCTTCTGGAATCTTTATCATTCCTGTTTCTGAGCCCGCAAAAAATAAATTGTCTGAAGTTATGGTATATCTTAAAGGTCTTAATCCATTTCTATCTGAAGATGCCAAAACCCATTTCGCGTCAGTTGCACAAATTGCTGCCGGTCCATCCCAGGGCTCAATTGTGCTGTTTAAAAAATTAAATAGATCTTGATGATTCTTTGGCACTGTTTTACTTCTTTTAGACCACGCGTCCGGTATCATCATTAGTTTAATTAAAGGAGCAAGTTTTCCTGAGTGAACTAACAACTCAAAAACGTTATCAAGAGCGCCAGAGTCTGAAGAACTTCTTATTACAGGCTGAAGATCCTTTACATTTTTAAACAAATTGCTAGACATGTCTTGCTCATGAATTTTCATCCAATTTATATTTCCTTTTAAAGTATTAATTTCACCATTATGCGCCAATGTCCTGAATGGTTGAGCTAAATCCCAGCTAGGAAATGTATTTGTAGAATACCTTTGGTGGAATACCGCGAATCTTGATGTTAATTTTTTGTCATTTAGATCAGGATAAAACTCTGAAAGCATTTCAGCTAAAAACATGCCTTTATAGACAATTGACCTAGAACTAAAAGAACAAATGTAAAATTCTTTTAATTGACTTTCCCTGGCGATCTTCTCAATTTTTTTTCTTGTTTCAAAAAGATCTCTCTCCAGATCGTTAGTTTCTAAATTCTCATTTTTTTTAAACATAACCTGAGCAATTTCTGGTCGATTTTGATCAGCAGTTTTCCCTAAAACACCTGGATTAATTGGAACTTGCCTCCAACCGTAGATGTAATAATTACCTTTAAGTAAAACAGACTCTATAATTTCTCTGCATTTTTCTTGTTCTGAATAGTCTGTACGAGGTAAAAACACCATCCCTACACAAATTCTTTTTTTATCATCGGGTGTGTGGCCAGTAGTTTTAATTTTTTCTTTAAAAAAATCTGGAGCTATTTCAATTTGTATACCTGCTCCATCCCCAGATTTCCCGTCAGCATCAACTGCGCCTCGATGCCAAATTGCCTTTAAGGCTTCAATTCCATACTCAACAATTTTTCGGGATTTTTTCCCATTTGTTGAAGCAATCAATCCAACTCCACAAGCATCATGCTCCATATCTGGACTGTAATTATGAGTCTTTTCAAGTAATAATTTATTATCTTTATATCTGCTCATTTTAAGCTGCTTCTATTGACTCATTTTTATTAATTTTTGATTTTAAATATTTTTCAATTTGTTCAGCTGCATCCCTACCATCTCTTATTGCCCATACAACTAAAGAGGCCCCTCTAACAATGTCACCGGCTGCAAATACACCTTCAAGATTAGTTTGCATCGACCTGAGATCAATTTTAATTGTTCCCCATTGTGAAATAGCAAGTTCATCTGCATTAAATAACTTTGGTAAGTTTTCTGGATCAAACCCCAAAGATTTAATCACTAAATCAGTTTTTAATCTATACTCTGAACCAATTTCAATCTCTGGTCTTCTTCTGCCTGATGAATCTGGTTCGCCAAGTTTCATTTTATTAACCTCGACTTCTTCTACTTTTGTTTCACCAATAAATCTTTTTGGACTTGATAACCACACAAACTCAACTCCTTCTTCAATAGCATTCCCAACTTCCCTAGCTGATCCAGGCATATTTTCTCTATCTCTTCGGTATAAACACTTTACCGATTTCGCTTTTTGCCTGATAGATGTTCGTACACAATCCATTGCGGTATCTCCACCTCCTATCACAATTACATTTTTTCCCTCTGCGTTAAGTGTACCATCATCAAATAATTTTACTTTATCTCCTAGTCCTTTTTTATTAGAAGCTGTTAAGAATTCCATTGCTGGAAAAATATTTTTAAGTTTGTGTCCCGGAATATCTATTTCTCTAGCTTTGTATACACCTGTTGCAATTAAAACTGCATCATGCTGATTTTTAAGTTCATACAGAGTTTTATCTTTTCCGACTTCAAAATTTTGGATAAATTTAATTCCACTATCTTTTAATAGTTTAGTTCTTCGTTCAACAACAAACTTCTCAAGTTTGAAATTAGGAATTCCATAAATTAAAAGCCCACCTGGTCTGTCATATCTGTCGTAAATCGTTACCTGGTAGCCGGACTTTCTCAATTCTTCCGCGCATGCCATTCCAGCTGGACCTGCTCCGATAATTCCAATTGACTGTTTTAATTCCCTTTTTACTTTTACAGGCTTCACCCAACCTTTTTCCCAAGCAGTATCATTGATATATTTCTCTATCGATCCAATTGTTACCGTCCCATGACCTGATTGTTCAATAACGCAATTACCCTCACACAATCTATCCTGAGGGCAAATTCTTCCGCACACCTCTGGCATGTTATTAGTACTTTGTGAAATTTCGTAAGCCTCTTTTAATCTTCCCTCTGCTGTTAATTTTAACCAGTCAGGAATATTATTACTTAAAGGACAGTGTATTTGGCAAAATGGTACTCCACATTGTGAGCATCTACTAGATTGCTCTCTCGCTTTTTCCGTTATGAATTCATTATAAATTTCGTTAAAATCACTGTTTCTTTTGTTGGTTTTTCTCTTCACAGGAGTTTCCTGTTTTAAATCAACAAACTGAAGCATTTTTTTTTTCATAATTCGCAAAATAATAAAAAAATAAATAAATTTACATAAATTTAAGGTCAATAGTACTTACTTATATCTTACATTTCCTATATTTTTAATGCAATTTTATGCATACCTGATATGCAATCAAGCATGTCATTAAAAAAACAACCTTCGATACTAATCATTCTTAATGGTTGAGATATTCATACTTTCTTTAATCCAGGGGATAACAGAATTTATACCTGTAAGTTCTTCTTCTCATTTAATTTTAGTTTCAGATTATTTGAATTTTGAAGAACAGAGTCTAACCATCGATGTCAGTTTGCACATTGGGTCTTTTTTAGCAGTGATTTGCTATTTCCACAAAGAAATTACAAATTTTTTAAGAAATAAAGATTTGTTTATTAAAATTTTTATTTCCTCTATTCCTGTAATGTTTATTGGATATATATTAGTAGAAACAAATTTTATTGAAAATTTACGAAATCCTCAAATTATCGCTTGGACAACTTTAGTATTTGGAATATTGCTATACATAAGTGATAGATATAATCTCATCAAAAATATTGAAAAAGATTTTAGTTTAAAGTCAGCAATTATAATAGGATTTTTTCAAGTATTATCTTTAATTCCGGGAGTTAGTCGATCAGGTATAACTATCACAGCTGCCAGATTATTAAATTTCAAAAGATACGATTCTGCTAAAATATCTTTTTTATTATCAATTCCAACTCTTGCAGCAGTATCAGTTTACGGTTTAAAGGATATAATTTTATCCGATGATTTGAGTTTTACTAAATTTAATATAACAGCAATATCTTTATCTTTCTTTTTTTCAATAATCACAATTAAGATATTTTTAAAATATATTCAAACTTCAAGCTTAAAAATCTTTGTTATTTATAGAATTTTACTTGGTGCTCTTTTACTTGTTATAAGCTATTTATAAAATTAATGTTAAAATTAATAAAATTATGAATACTAAAATGAAAAAAACTATTACAGATTTTTGTAGGGACATAATTAATTTATTTCCTTATATTTAAAAGAATTCTTTCGAAAAAACAATATAATAAAGTAAATAAGTATTTTGATCTCAACTCTTTAATTCTAAATTTTGCTTCACCTTTTTTCCTACCAATCCAGTTTATTTTTATTATTTGATAAGAGTAATTTCTACTTATAATCTTTAAAGGAATTTCTAGAAAAATGTTAAAGCTTTCTGAAACAAATGGCATCATTGTTTTAAGAACTTCTTTTTTGTATATCTTGAATGCATTGGTATAATCATTGTATCTATTCCAAAAAATTAAGCTTACAAAAAAATTAAAAACTCTATTTAAAAGAAGTTTTTGAAAAGGATAATCTTTTACCTCCGAACCTTTTAAAAATCTTGAGCCCAATACTGCATCAAGATTTTTTTCATCCATCAATTTATTATAAATTTTTAAATCGTTAATATCGTCTGACAAATCAGCCATCATAATACATATCTTAGTTCCACTGCATTTTTCGATACCAAGATTAATTGCTCCACCTAATCCTTTTTTCTTGTTATCAAATATCTTAAAATTTTCATGCGACTCAAAAATTCGTTTAGCTTTATTTAATGTGTCATCATCACTAAAATCATTAATTAAAATTACCTCATAAATTACGTTATTCATACCACTGACAAAATAGTTCAAAATATCTTGTAAATTATCGGACTCATTTCTGGCTGGAATAACAATAGATAACATATAATTAATTATTTATTTCATAATAAAAACTAATAAGATATTTAATAGTTTATGAAAATACTTATCACAGGTGGATGTGGCTTTGTTGGGTCCAATATTGCCCTCTTTTTAAAAAAAAGTATAAAAAATGTTTATATTTTAAGTGTAGATAATCTAGTCCGAAAAGGATCAAAGCTTAATCAACAAAGATTAAAGAAACAAAAAATTTCTAATGTTAAAATTGATCTAAAGAATTTTAGTAAAATTCAAAAATTAGGTAAGTTTGATCTTATAATTGATTGCTGCGCTGAACCTGCTATAGAAGCTTCAAAAAAAAATCCAGACATAGTTTTTAATACAAATTTAGTTGGCACTTTTAATATTTTAAAAAAATGTGTTAATGATAATTCAAATATAATTTTTTTATCATCAAGCAGAGTTTACTCAATTAACGCTTTAAGGAATCTAGTTAAAAATAAAAAATTAAAAAGAGATATCCAAATAAATAGTACTATCGATGAAAGTTTTGAAACTGAGTCTGTTAGTTCCTTATATGGTTTCACAAAGATAGCCTCAGAAAAATTGATTAAAGAATTTTTTTTCGGAAAAAAAATGAAATACATAATTAATAGGTTTGGAGTAATTGCTGGCCCGTGGCAGTTTGGAAAACAAGATCAAGGATTCGTTCCACTATGGGTTGGCAAACATTATTTTAAGAAGAAATTATCTTATATTGGCTTTGGAGGAAGCGGCCATCAAGTAAGAGATATAATTCATATTGATGATGTTTGCGAAATCATTTTAATTCAAATAAGAAAAATATGGAAAATAAATAATATTACATTAAATATAGGGGGAGGTTTAAAAAATTCTATATCTTTGAGAAATTTGACCGTAAAGTGTTCAAAATTAACAGGTAACAAAATTTTTATAAAAAAGATAAGCAAAACTTCAAATTACGATATTCCTTATTATGTTACTGATAACAAAAAAGTATCTAAGATTTATAAGTGGAAACCAAAAAAAAATATAGATGTAATTTTAAAAGATATATATCAATGGATGTCTAAAAATAATTTAAAGAGGTATTTTGAATGAGTATAGCTTTGATTACTGGTTCTTGTGGGTTAGTAGGCTCTGAGTCTGCTCTTTTTTTTTCAAAAAAAGGTTTTGAAATAGTTGGTATAGATAATAATGCAAGAAAATTTTTTTTTGGGAAAGACGGTGATGTTTCATGGATAAAATCTAAATTAAAAGCTACTTTAAAAAAATATAAACATTATGACACTGATATTAGAAACTATGATTCTCTAGCAAAAATATTTAAAAAATATAAAAAAAAAATATCAGTAATAATCCATTGTGCAGCACAACCCTCTCATGACTGGGCAAAAAATAAACCATTTGTCGATTTTGAAATTAATGCTAAAGGAACTTTGAACCTTTTAGAACTTACTAAAATTTTTTGTCCTGATAGTCCTTTTATTTTTATGTCCACTAATAAAGTTTACGGTGATAATCCAAATTTTTTACCTCTCGTTGAAAAAAAAAATAGATGGGAAATTAGTAAAAAACATAAATTTTTTAGAGGTATAGATGAAAAAATGTCATTGGATAATTGTACACACAGTTTCTTTGGAGCATCAAAAACCTATGCAGACCTTATCGTTCAAGAGTACGGAAAGAATACTGGGCTTAAAACTGCTTGCTTTAGGGCTGGGTGTATTACAGGACCAAATCATTCAGGAGCTAAACTTCATGGTTTTCTGTCTTATTTAGTAAAAGCATCTTTAACGAAAAAAAAATACACTATTATTGGCTATAAAGGCAAACAAGTAAGAGATAATATTCATAGCAATGATCTAGTTAATTGCTTTTGGGAAAATTATAAAAGACCAACTTTTGGAGAGGTATTTAATACGGGGGGTGGAAGATTTTCAAATTGTTCAATTTTAGAGGCAATTGAAATAATTGAAGAAATAACACAAACAAAAATAAGGAAAGAAATTATCAAACAAAATAGAGTTGGAGATCATATTTGGTATGTTTCGAGTATGAAAAAATTTAAAAAGCACTATCCAAAATGGAAACAAAAATACTCAATTAGGAAAATAATTATTGAATTAATTAATGAATTTTCGATGTAAAAAATTCAAGAAAATAATAGACAAAATAAGTTGAATTGGTAAAAGTATCAAACTGTATCGCGGCAATATAAAAAATACTGAAAATAAAAAAATATTAAGAAAATAAAATCCTGATAAGTATTGAAAGAAATCTTTTCTTTTTAAAGAAAGAATTGCTCCTATTAAGCTAAAAATTGATAATAAAATTTTAGGAAAAATATGAAAAAAATCAAAATATTTTGGATAAGTAGAATTTTTATCATAAAATATAAAAGAATAAATTTTAACAAAATAAAATTTTAAATATTTTAAAGGCTCATCTTTTATAAATTCAAACGCTTTTGTTTTATAAAAATCATCTAATTTTATTTCATATAAATTGTCAGCTCTAATTTTAAGATATTTTCTTTCATAATTTTTATCAATAAATGATGGGTTTCCTTCTACAATTAATGAAGGATTGTTGCCCTTAAGAAGATTGTATCCAAAAGATTTGGTTAAGGTAATTGTATTAAAATGAATATAGTTTCTTAATAAATATGGGGAGACAATTAGTAATGAAAATATCACTGATAATAAAAATAATTTAAAATCTTTTCTAATAATTACAAAACAATACATTAAACTTAAAATATAAAAAATAAAAAACTCTCCTCTAATTAAGATTAAAAGGCCAGAGAAGAAGGAAAAATAAATTAGATTCGAAATTTGTTTTTTTTGAATTGGTAAAAAGTATAAAAAACCAATTATTAAAAATATTTGTAAAGTAATTGAGGAGATCTGAACTGAAGCGTAAACATTCATTGGAAATAATGCAAATACTAATGAAAATAGTATCGAATACTTCTTAATATTTTCAAACCGGCACGTAATTTTATAAAATATATATATACTTAATATTCCTAATAATATTTGTATCAGAATGATTACGGTTACTAGATTAAAAAATCCCCCTAATAAAGATTTTATTATTAAAATAAAAAAAATATATAATGGAGGCATATAAGCGGAAGGGATAACTTCTTCACCGGCGTTAGCGAGTTTTGGAATTGCTAAGTAATCGTTTAAAATAACATTTAACCCTATTATACCTGTAGTTTCATAATTATGAATTAGTATAGCCCACTCATTCTCTAAAAAATTATCTGCATAAAAAATCATTGCGAAAATTCTCGATATGAGACCAAGAGCTAAAATATGGTAAATTGATATTTGTTTAAAAATTTTATTCATAATGGTGCGCCTGCTAGGATTTGAACCCAGAACCTCCTGGTCCGTAGCCAAGCGCTCTATCCAATTGAGCTACAGGCGCAAAA
>MDTG01205408.1_pt1 | contig 10268 bp, 6 predicted proteins | sample 811421 | NCBI WGS metagenome assembly MDTG01 (sample SAMN05326645, study PRJNA326480) | marine metagenome | isolation source: seawater | place: Pacific Ocean: South East | collected 2011
CGCAGGGATCTTGCCATATACACCTAAATTAGTTAAATCAGACATATATCAAGCCACTTTAAATCGATTTAGCACACGCGTTAAGTTACTCATCATAATCGCTGCGGGCATTTGTATTGACTTAACCAGCCCCGCGAAAATGGGTTAAGTGCGCTTGTGGCACTTAATTCATATTCTGCTTTTCGCTTATTCACTTCAAAAGTCACGCTATAACGACTTGAGCGTTTTGTTTTTTCAACATTCGCCGCATCAAGGGCTTTAAAGAATGACCAGTCGCCCGAATATCTCTGAGTATGTTTAGTTTCATTAATATCTTCAAACAACAGACGCACCCCATCTCGTGTTCCACCCGGCCAACTTAAAGATTTTGATAATTTAGGTCCATGTGAATAACGAATACGCGTATCACCCAAGGTTAATTCGAAACGCCTTAGTGTAGAGTCCATTTTGTTGGGTTTGAGCTTATAATCAAAACTTGCCACCGATTTACTTTTCCTAAAGAAGACATCTCGTATGGCTTGTGCTTTTTTCATTTGCCAAATAGCAGAAGTATCGATGCCAAGTTGTCGTCCGTTAAGGCTTTTCTCTGTCCACTTTTTGCCCTTTTTAATAAAGGGAAGCAATTGCGCTCGAACAAAACTGTCTTCTATTCCATCAGGTTTAAAATATTCCACAAAATCCAACATCGTGACATCACGTTGACTGTTACTTCTGAAGGGGTAACCGCCCGCAATTCTACTTTTGTAGCTTTGATATACCGATGCAACCCATAAAGTATTTAGGTGCTGTTTACTATCTATCAAAACTGTTTTCCAAGCTTGGTCGGCTAGTTCCTCTACCCAGCGCTTAACTGGTTCTGGCAGTTTAGAGGCTTGTGCTAACAGAACTCTGAATGGGTCTGAGCTTGTACCTAAAAACCGTTGCTGAGCAAACTTCAGTGACGCTTCTTCAGGGATAGGCGCAAACGAAAACCCTTCCAATTTTTCTGATAATGTTTTGATATCATCCAAGACCCGCTGAATACTTTTTTCAGTAATAAGTTTATGCTCATCTGCAAATTCTATATCAACACTGGTAGGCGGCAGCGCTTTTGATGTTAATGCTGCTGCAGCATCTGCAAGGGCTCCCTCTTTCTCTTTTAGTAAATTAACCTGTGGCGTGAGCAAGGTTTCGTTTTTTAAGGTTGTTAAGACTTTCACTAAAGGCGATTGTGTCGTATCGGACACACTTGCTAAAACGCGCCTTGCACCCTCAGAGTTAGAGATATCACGAACACTTAACTGGTCTAGAAGTTCCCGCCACTGCTGGGAATACTTTTGCAAATATATAGCTTCTACATTCTGTGCAATCAGTTCAATATCTTTGTCGCTAAAATCTTCAGTATGGTCAGTTCCTAGCACCCACTGCTCAGATGAGTATTTGCGAATTAACGGTGAATTTTTGCTAAAATCCATTTGCTGGTAACCCGCTTTGGTAAACATAAACGGTACAGACAAAGATTTCGTTTCATTGGTTACTTCAAATACTCCCAGAACATCCCCTCCCACAGCTTGAACAAAATCGCTTTGCAATTTAAATTCAGGATTACGCTCTATTTGCTTATAGATACGTTGTTCAATAGGTACGGTACGCAATTGAGTACGGCTATTTTTGACAATGGTCTCGTTCAATGAGAACTCCAGACCACCATTGTCGAGACTATTAATCAAATATTCCTTAAGTTGAGATTGTTTTGTCGCTTGGTTAACTAATGAGTTTGACCAGTCATTTTCAAACCATTGCAATACTTCATCTTTCTCTAGTTTTGAAGGGTCGTCCAACATCAAATAGACACGCAAAGCATCATAAAGCTGGTCATTATCAATATCTGACTTTAGAAAGGTTTCAAGGCGTTCAATTATAACCGGATTAAAATGTGCTTTTAGTGAGGCGTCATAGGCTGAAAATACAGAATTTTGAACACTTTCATCATATAAACCAAGGCCTGCAACCCAAGGCAAATTGATTTGATCATAAACACCTTTCGCCTGATTAAGTGGTGCGATAATAGGAATCACATACTCAAAACGATTAGTACCATTAAAAGGCACCTTTAGAGCATTCTCATGTTGATCAATTAAGCCAGAAACTTGAGACATCAACGCTTCATTTTTATTTAAACTACTTGTCCAAGCTGCTGCAGAGCCTAAAACGACAAATAAAGCACTTGCCATCACAAAACGGCGAAAGTATTTCAGGCGTAATTCATATTTAGTATCCACACCAACAATATCAGACTCGGGAAAGATCACATCATTAAGAAGGCGATGAATAAAAAAGCTTTTACCTTGACCATTTGGCGCGGCTAGCGATTTGCCTTGTACCCCAAAATTGGTTGAAAGTGAGGTAAGTATTCTATCAATCGGTGTGCCTTCTTGCGTTCCACTAGTAAAATACACTCCCCTAAGTAATGCTTGATTTTGATACTGATTTTGCCCAAAAACATCGTCAACAAAGGTTTTTAAAATATCACGCATGCTTTCAAATTGATTAGGGAATGCCTGTATTTTTGCGCGTCGATAAGGATCTCTTTCTGCATGTAAACGCGTCAACAGTCGATCATTAATGCGCCTAAGAAGGACATCAAACTCACTTTCAAAGTAACGACTATATTCTTGTTTTGAGTCTCTGTCGTCATTCATGGGAAATGTTAACCCCCATACCTGTTCACGATCACGTTGGTCTAAGCTTTCGAAAAATTCATTAAAACCAGCCATTAAGTCGCACTTCGTGACAAGAAAATACACGGGGAAACGAACATTTAAATCCGTCATTAACTCCTGAATTCGAGAACGAATTGTTTCAGCATGCCGTTGACGCTCATCATTACTGAGCATAATTAACTCTTGCAAGCTTACCGCGACAATAGCGCCGTTAATGGCACGCCTAGGTCGATTTTTTTTAAGTAATCCTAAAAAGCTAAGCCATGCACTTCGATCACTCTCCACATTGCTATCTTGAGTCGTGTAACGGCCTGCAGTGTCTATTAGTACGGCGTCATCGGTAAACCACCAATCACAGTTGCGCGTTCCGCCAACGCCACCGACACCCTGTAAACCAAACTTTTCTTTTAGAGGGAATTTCAAACCTGAGTTTGCAAGAACTGTGGTTTTACCAGCACCAGGGGGGCCAATGATTAAGTACCAAGGAAGTTCATAAATTGTTTGTCGTTTGTTACCACCAAAACGGTATGATTTAAGTGCAGCGGTCGCTTCTTTAAAGCGTTCGTATAATATTTTTTCTTCTTCACTACCCGCGTTTAAAGACTTGGAAGACATAGAAGCCTTTTCTGATTGATTAGCAACTCCCGACATCTCATCTAACATTTTGTCATTTTGTTTAGACTTTTTTATTTTTGTTCGAAGGTTATTGGCTCCCCATAAGACCACAAAAGCTATAATGATAATTAATCGAACAACAGCGGACAGCGGCTCAGATGAATCACCAATACGGATATACTCACCACCAAACCAAACAGCCAGACTTAAGATTATTAATGCGAACAGACCCAATACTAATGGCTCTAAGAACAAAGCGAAGATTCGCTTCATGAACATATCCCTCGTTTTTAAAGATAAAATGTCGTAAATATAGTTAAGCTAAACCAGTATATTCTTTGAACTACTTACAGCACTCACATATCCACAGATTAAGGCGATTTCGCTTTTTTATTGTATTCCAACGCCATGTTATCTAACTCCGTCGCTACCGGTGTCGTGGTATGATCAAGCCAAAAACGAAAACCAGAATAACAAAGCACCAATAACGACAATGCAATAGTAAAGACCACCCACAGCGGCACATATTCACTGACTTTTTTATTGGTTTTCTCAACACCTTTCCATCTAGGTGAGAGCTCTCTTTCATAGGAGCCGCGTTGCATTTCAATCGCACGAAATAAGTTTTCTTTGATCTGCTCAAGCTGCAAATGCCCGCGCGGGTCAATTTTATATTTACCCGAAAATCCTTGAGATAAACACAAATAAATCAACTCTAAAATGTCAATATATTGGGCTGGTGTTTGCAGTAAGCGGTCTAAAATCAAAAAGACTTTTTCGCCGCCCGACGTTTCATTATGAAAAGCACTGAGCAATGAATGTTGCGCCCAACCACTTTCGGGCCCCCAAGGTGTGTTGAGTACCGCTTCATCTAAAGAGGCGCACAGAACGTATCGTGCAGACAACACAACTTCTGAGGGTTGACCTTCTTGCTGCGCAGCAGTTTCAAATTTCCGAATTTGGTCAATAATTGAATTGCGTAACTTACTCGGGTCTGCATGTTGAACAGTGTGGCGCAATTCACCAATCAGTGCTGTCAGTTCAGTCGCCGCACTAACGAGTTTATTTAAACTTTGCTTTACAGCTAAATTAGCATTAGCTGAAGATTGCTGCGCAAAGGAGCTTGCCGCTGTCGACTGATGAGCACTCGATGAACTTAGTGGTGTCTGCTGGCCAACACCAGTTGACGATGCTTTACGACCTGGCGTTGGAATAATAACTGTCTTATTGCCGTCATTTGGCCCCATCATCCGCTCCTTGTGTGTCAGTACGCTCTATCTGTACCAAAATATTCATTGGCATTACGTTAATCCCTTATTGCCCAAAACTCAATTTCAAGACCCGGAAAATCTCCTCCTAAGTGCATTGCAAAGCCACCTGACTGCCGCAACTCGGCCCAAAATTCATTGGCTTTGTTTAGCTGAAAATAAGCATAACCAGCATGATAAGGAATTTGTCTTGGCGACACAGGCAGAGACTGTAATGCAATACCCGGTAACTGGGCATTAACTAAGTCTCTAATCCTTTCCACGGGTGCTATTTTGACCTGGCTAGGAAAAGAACTTCTTAATTGTTCAACAGGCAAATTTGCTTTCACCGCTAAAACGAATGATGCACCGTCAATCAATGAACGATCATTAATAGGTGAGACTCGAATACCGTATTTTCGCTCAACTAACTCAAGTGAAATAGCTGACTGCTCAAGTACAGAGCTTAAGCCTTGTCGAAGTGATTGGATCACGGGCAAGAAAGTTGTTTGCAAATCATCATGATTATAAGCGGTAAAAACTGGCGGCCTTTTATCAACAGAAGTAAAAGTCGAGAGTTCACCAGCCATTTGAATAAGTTGAAAATATAAATCTAGAGGATGAAGCTGACGAAGAGTTTTTAAATGTTCGGCAATGGGGCCAATCCGGTTGACTAATTGAAGCATCAAGTAATCTGATATTTCAGCTGAACCATTACGCCCACTGTCTTTTAAACGTCCCGCTAAAGACTCACCTCGCTGAAACAAAGAACCAGATAATTCATTCAAAAAGCCAGATATTGTGGTACTTATATGTGCATCTAACAGTGGAGGCATGTAGCGCTCATCAAGGGTGATGGTTTTATCTTCTTTGCGCTCTTTTATTCTAACCAAGCCCAAGAGAGCATAACCACTATGATCTTCATTTTGTAGTAACAACCTTAATCGTAATTGCCCCGTTTGTACTGTTTCATCATCGGCATAACCTGAAACCGTATCATAGACTTCACTATCGACCGCTTTATAACGCGTTAAACTTTGATCGGTATCGTCTAATTGAACCTCTGCTGCACCAGAACGTCTGAGCGGCACACCAAGGTAAATGATTTCGTTGGCTAAATTTTCAGGGATATCAATAATATCAGGAGCCAGGTTTGACTCTGGAACTGCAATCGGAGTCCCATCAGGAAAAACAGCATGACAACGAGAAATAGATATTTTCCCTAGTTTCAGCAATTGAGAGTCTATTTCTAAGGTCTCGAATCCCCAAAAGTAGGTTTGTAAAGTTCTGCAACGCCCTTCAACATAGCTCTCAAAGTACCGATCCTGCTGTTGAAAGTGCTGAGGTCGTAAAAACATTCCTTCAGACCAAACAACCTTACTTTTTGTGGACATGGCTTTTCCTTAGTTTCAGTCGATACAAATAAAGCTTTCTTAGTCTTCGATACGAACAGTATCTTTATCAAGAAGAATAGTATAGTCATTGGCTGAATGTGCTTCTATAGGAAGTATCAAGGTACCTTTAGCATCCTGATATTGAATAAATTCAGCAACGATACCGACATATTCCACGCCCTCGGGAAGAACATGAAACACATCCCGAACTTCTGAAGGAATAAATTCTTTAAGACGAACCGTCTCTATTAAATCTTTACCTAGTCTATCTTTAGGGGACTCAAGTAGCGCAATAAAATCTTCTTGTTCGAACTGTCGATTATCTCTCAAATACAGCAAGTTAATGACAATGGGAGAGCTTCTACCATCTGAATCTGGGTTAACGGATGAAGACACAGAAAACTCAAGATTAATATCTGTATCGAGATCCATCATTTCTCTTGTCATCGAGCAAGCTGATACGAAAATGACAGCAAAGACAACAAGAATGTATTTAGATAATTTAATATAACTGTGCATGTAATCGCCTATCGTTAAGTTCATTCAAATATAGGAAAAGCAAGCATAACATCCATCTTGAAATGGCTGACAGCTTCTTTTTTACTAACTTTACTTATTTGTGTGATGAGTCACCACGACTCATTTTTAAAGCATGCATTCTACGCTCATATGCATCAGCAAACACTTCACCAAACAAGCGCTTAAATGTTTTGTCGTTGTCTTCTTTGTATTCACTGTATAAATGCGAATAAGCCTCCCAGTTTTTAACTTTACCGCCTAAAAACCGTTTCCCGGCTGTACGTTCAAATTTTTTAGCTAAAAACTCTGGATCAAATTGACCGAGTATATGCTCATAAGCAGCTTTCATTGCATCAAACAGTGCAACTTGATGATCGGCAATATCTGCAAACCCATCATTAATGGCATCGACAGGCGACAAATACGCCTTACCTTGTTTAGCAAACATATTTTCAATAGCATCTTCTGCGGTGACTGAGAACTTCAAAGGGTTATTTTCTGCAGATTGAATAGTTGTCATATTCAAACGAAATTCGCTCTTAATTTCGCTTCGCGCACGGAGTGTTCGCATCATTCCAGACACAGTTTCTTTAACAGTATTAGCAACAGTTGTTTCAAGAACAGCTTTCTGCTTCGCATTTAACTGCTCTAAACCAAGCTCTTTTGCAAGATTTGCAGCGTCAGCACTTAGTGAGTCTGTATTTACTGAAGCTATTTGACGACTAGTCTGCTCATCGCCAGAAGCTTCATTACTGCATGCTGATTGAGACTCTTGGTGAGAGTCAATCAACGAATCATCACTAACTTGGTACTCTTGGACACCTAGCTCTGTTGTTTGAGGCGCCTGTGGCGATATTAGATTTTCAGAAGTGCTTGATAATTGTTCAGAAGGCGTTGAGAGAAGTTCACTTAAACCTAGATCACCAGCAGATTTAATAGGCTCTTTGGAAAGAGCTACTGCTGACTGAACAGAGTTTTCAAGATCTTCCGACAATTTCGGTGTCATCATCGACTTGGAATCATCTGCAGTCGATTGATTAATTAAACCATCTAGGTGGGTCGCCTCTGGATCTTTTTTCGATGGTTTTAGTTGAATATCTTTTGGATCAGACTCACTTGATAAACCCTCCCCTTCACCAAGCAAATCATCCCAATCATTTGGGATAACATTCGGCACTTTCATCATTTGTTGGTCTAATGGCGGCGTATTCCCAACTAAGTCAGACAAACTGCCGCCAGATGACCCTAAAGGCTGCGAACGCACATTAGCACCACCCAGTGCAGCCAATGGATCAGTTTCTTGTGGCTTAAGGCCTAAATCTATATCACTCAAAGAATTCGATTGCGGAATAGATGGGGTATCAAAATTTACGTGCGATGAACTTAACGATTCGGTTTGCGGTGATACGGGTTCAAGCCATTTATCCAAGTCATCAACATATACCGAATCTGAAGCAGGCACAGAGAGTTGAGTGGCAGCAGGATCGACATCCTTCGGCATAGACGCAGCTAAATCCTCAACCACCATGACGTTTAAACAATAATCACCAAAAAACAGTTGGTCGCCACTCTTCATGACGATAGGATTGTCTGGCCCCAAAGCTTGACTTGAGCCGTTAACAAACAAGCCATTTGTACTTTGGTCACTTAAAATAAACTGGCCATTTTCAGTGCTAACTCGCGCATGAAGCGATGAAACATGACGACTAATATCTGGCAAAACCCAAGTATTATCAGCAGAGCGACCAAATGTTCCACCTTCAGGACCAAACTGGTATTGCTGACCTTCCATATTAGACCCAGAAGGACACTTTGAAATGGAAAGCATTAATTTCATACACATTTATCCAATTGATTCTTTAATGACTAACTGTATTGCATTTACAACTTAAAAGTTGCTAGTTTGGAATAAAATTCATTTAGATTCTATGACTAAATTGGCTCATTTTAGGCGATATCAAAATAAAGAACCATATGCGTCCTATAGCTATCGCATCAATACAGCGCATTCATAAAACTACGCCAGATTTAAGTTATCCATAATAGAAAACAAATACCTTAGACACACTTCATTATCGATACCTGTCAGTGATTAGAACAACCAACGAGAGTTTACTGGTCATCAAGCATCTGCCTTATATCGTCAAACTGACGAGAGTCAGGAAATAACTCCTGACTCATCACAAGTATGGCATGTGCTTTTTCTGGTTCACCGGCCTCAATTGACTCTTTTGCGTTCACAACAAGTTTACTTTCTATTTCTGCGATACCTTTTAAAGCATCTTGGTTTGAGGGCACGATTGATAAAATAATTTTATACGCATCAAAGGCATTTGAACCCGCTGGCGCAACTAATCGGCCTATCCGCTTATAGGTGTCGGCGACCTTGAAAAGCTTGGCTATTTTGGCAGACTTTTCAGGTGAAAGTGACCTGATCGAAGCGTTATCTGCCCCTGTAGAAACAGCGCTATTTGTTTGAGGATTGCCATTCTGTTTCGGCGCTAAAGTATGGCCTGGACCTTTATCTGACGAAACTGTACCAGCCGGCAAGATGGCACTTGACTCAAATTTATCAGTCATTACAAAAACAACGCCTGAAATAACTAACACTCCACCCAAGATAAAAGCAGCTATTCGCCCCCCTCTTGGTTTGTTTTGAGCGCTGTCTTTACCTGCATCAATAGCCTCTAAAAACTCAAGTGCCGTTTGGAATCTATCACTAGCACGTTTAGCAAGCGCCTTCCTTAAGACTTGATCAATATAGCGCGGCACTTCAACATTCAGCTTTGAAGGTGGTTCAGGATCAACATTCAAGATTTTTTGAGTGATCGCTGAAGTTGTTTCCCCTTGAAAACAATATTCCCCGGTTAGCAGTTCATAAAAAATAATCCCAATGGCAAACAAGTCTGCACGCGCATCTACGGGCTCGCCTACACACTGCTCTGGTGCCATATACTTAGGCGAACCAATAATAGTACCTATTTGCGTCATGTCGGAATTGTCTAATTTTGCGATTCCAAAATCAGCAATCTTGGCATTACCATCTTGATTAGAAATAAAGATGTTTGCCGGTTTCAAGTCTCGATGCGTGATGCCATTCGAATGAACACTGGAAAGCCCTCTAAGCACGCCTTTTATAATTGCAATGCTTTGCTTTACGCCAAAGGGAACTTTTTCATCAAGCAGGTGTTTAAGTTCCTCACCATCCACATACTCCATCACAAAGTAAGGACAGCCATCCTTTTCACCCGCATCAAATACAGAGACAATATTTGGGTGAGTCAGCTTACCGACTGCACGCATTTCATTGCGAAAACGTTCTCTAAACTCGGCAGAAGCGACATCATTCAATAAATCTTTATGAACTGTTTTTATAGCGACCATACGATGAAAATCAGGGTCAAAGCATTTATATACTTTACCCATTGCACCTTCGCCCAGCTCAGAGACAAATTGGTATTTCCCAAAATCGGCATCATTGTCGCGCCCAGCGGGAATCACAACTGTATCTGACATATTACACTGACTCTTAGCGTTAATATTATATGAGTGAGCACCTTAGTTAGTTAGATGCCACGCTATTTGGAAATAAGAAAAACTCGCCAGCTTCATGCCCAGCATATTTTATTGCGCCATAATCTGGAATTTGTTCGTGAGCCATCGCTTTTGAGTCGCGCCTTACATCACCCAAAATTGACACAAATAAGCTATTTCCATCCAAGACGCGATTATTGTTTTTCAATACATTAACAAAGGCATTCGCAAACACGGAATGCTTACCACCACCAGAA
>MDTG01058392.1_pt1 | contig 10267 bp, 7 predicted proteins | sample 811421 | NCBI WGS metagenome assembly MDTG01 (sample SAMN05326645, study PRJNA326480) | marine metagenome | isolation source: seawater | place: Pacific Ocean: South East | collected 2011
CGTTGTTCAAGGAAGTTCTCACCCTCTTCTCTATAGTGATGGGTGTTTTCTTGAAGATATGCATTGGATAAACGAGGAAGTTGAAGAAGATTTTGATTGTAAGGTGCAAATAAGATATCAATCGGAAGCGGTAAAAGCCAAAGTGTCAAAATCAGACCAAGGTTTTGATGTCAAATTTGATCAACCTCAATTAGCCGTTACTCCTGGACAGTCAGCAGTAATATACAGAGACGAAGAATGTTTGGGCGGTTCTGTAATTAAAGATAGAATTTCAAAAATTTATTACAACTGGGCAGAAAATAGAGGGTATAATTACCAAGCCTATGGATGAGAAAAATCTGAGGAGCCTCTCACCTCTGGATGGCAGATATCACGATAAAACAGATGAAACTCGTGAAATATTTTCTGAGCTAGGGCTAATCAAACACAGACTAAAAGTAGAAGTTGAGTGGCTTAAATATTTTTTAAATAATTTCAGAAATGATCTTCTAACTCCTGAAATCACAAACCAATTAGACAAACTCTCATCAGAACTACCAGACAGCCTAGCTTTAAGGGTTAAAGAAATTGAGAAAACAACGAATCATGATGTTAAGGCTGTTGAACTTGCTTTAGCAGAACAATTTGAAGGTTTTGAAACCGTTCAAAGTTTAATTCATATCTTTCTAACTTCTGAAGATATTAACAGCACTAGTTATGCTTTAATGCTCAAAAAAATGCACGGTTCAGTTTTATCGTGGATTAACGATATTCGACACAAACTCAAAGGTTTAGCTCTGGAAAATAAAGATCTAGCAATGCTCTCACGAACGCACGGACAGCCAGCCTCTCCTACTACGCTAGGCAAGGAAATAAATGTATTTAATACAAGGCTAGCTGATGAATGCACAAAAATGAATAATGCCAAATTCTTTGCAAAATGGGGAGGAGCAACAGCAAACTACAATCCTCATAAATTAGCATTTCCAAACACCAATTGGATTAAAGCTACAGAAAAGTTTTTTGAGGGACTAGATCTTAAATTAACAAAAGTAACAACCCAAATAGAGCCACATGATTACATGGCCGATTTATTTCATTCAACCATAAGGGTAAACAATATTTTGCTTGATTTATCTAAAGATATCTGGACCTATATTTCATTTGATTATTTCACTCTCAAATTAAAAAAAGATGAGGTTGGATCATCAACTATGCCTCACAAAGTTAATCCAATTGATTTTGAAAATGCTGAGGGAAATTTAGGTTTATCTACTGCAATTTTCGATCATCTTGCAAACAAATTAACCGTCTCTAGACTACAAAGAGACTTATCTGATTCAACTACTTTAAGAAATATTGGTTCTGCTTTTGGGTATTTAGAAATTGCAAAAAATTCAATTTTGAAAGGAATAGATAAGCTGGTGGCAAATAAAGTAAAAATTACCTCTGATCTTGACGATAGGTATGAGCTTCTAGCTGAAGCATTACAAAGCTTTTTGCGACTTGAAGGAATGAAGGATGGATACGATAAGGTAAAGGAATTAAGTAGAGATCAGAAAATGGATAGAGATTCTTATCTCAAGGCAGTTGATGTTCTTGTAAAATCTGAAGAATATAAAAATTTACTCAAAGAATTAACACCTAAAACTTACATTGGAATTGCATCAGATTTAGCTGAGGAGGAATAATTATGAGCATAAAATTTAAATTTCAAATACCTGAAGACGCAGAGATTATTTTTAGTGAAGAAGCCAAAAAACTTTTAGTGGATCTTCACAACAAATTCGATGGCAGAATAACTGAACTATTGGCTTCAAGAGAACAAAAACAAGAAGACTTTAACACCGGAAAAGCTCCAGATTTTCTAGCTGAAACAAAAGAAATAAGAGATTCGGAATGGAAAGTAAGAGAGATTCCAGATGATTTGTTGGATCGTAGAGTTGAAATAACGGGCCCAGTTGACAGAAAGATGATAATAAATGCTTTGAATGCAGATGTGAAAGTGTTTATGGCAGACTTTGAGGATTCATTAAGTCCTACATGGGAGAACGTAGCATTAGGCCAAAGGAATATGTACGATGCTGTAAGAAGAACTATCACATTTGAAAATCCAACCAATAATAAAAAATATGAATTAAACGATGAAATAGCTACTTTGATGTGTCGAGTTAGAGGCTTGCATCTTAAGGAAAAAGGGATAGATATTAATGATGAAAATCCGTATGGCTGCTTATGTGATTTTGGTCTCTATGCTTTTCATAATGCTAAAGAATTAATCAATAAAGGCACAGGGCCATACTTTTATATTCCTAAATTACAGTCTCATTTAGAGGCAAGATTATGGAATGAAATAATAGATTATTGTGAAGACTATCTAAATTTACCAAGAGGAACAGTTAGAGTTACATGTCTAATTGAAACTCTGCCTGCAGTCTTCGAAATGGACGAAATTCTTTATGAACTTAAAGAGCACATCGTGGGCCTAAATTGCGGTAGATGGGATTACATTTTTAGTTACATCAAAACCTTTCAGAACCATGCAAATAAATTATTACCAGATAGAGGCCAAGTTAGTATGAATCAGCCATTTTTGAATGCATATTCAAGGTTGCTAATTAAGACATGCCATCGCAGAGGGGCATTTGCTATGGGAGGTATGGCAGCATTAATACCTTCTAAAGACCCAGTTGAAAACGAAACTATTATTGAAAAAGTAATGGGTGATAAATTGCTAGAAACAAGCAATGGACATGATGGAACTTGGATTGCTCATCCAGGGTTATCTGATATAGCTAATAATGTATTCTCCAATGCATTTGATATCGGCAAGACTAATCAGTTACATGTTATGAGAGAAGACGATGAGATTACGCAAGCTGACCTAATTACTCCATGCGAAGGCGATTTTACTGAAGCATGTTTTCGATCAAATATTAGGGTTTCTTTAAGATATATCGAAGCCTGGTTGAAAGGTATTGGTTGTGTGCCAATTTATGGGCTAATGGAAGATGCGGCAACAGCTGAGATTTCCAGAAGCTCTTTGTGGCAATGGGTTAAGCATGGTGTAACCATGGATACAGGAATTGTTGCAACAAAGACATCATTTGAAAAAATATTGGATGAAGAATACAATGTTGTCCAAGAAGAGTTGGGGCAAAGCTCTTTGGATTCAGATAAGCTTGTCGAGGCCAAAAAATTACTTAAAAAATTGGTTATAAGCGCCGAGTTAACTGATTTCCTCACATTGCCAGCGTATAGGAGTATTTAATGAATTTAAATGATCAAGTAAACACCTTAGAAAAAGATTGGGCTGAAAATTCTCGATGGAAACATGTCAAAAGACCATATTCTGCAGAAGAAGTTGTTAAATTAAGAGGATCTCTACAGCCTGAATGTACATTAGCTCGAAAGGGGGCAGAAAAACTCTGGAACTACCTATTTACAGAAGATTATATCAATTGTTTAGGGGCCTTAACTGGTGGTCAGGCCGTGCAACAGGTCAAAGCTGGAGTTAAAGCCATTTATTTATCAGGATGGCAGGTTGCTGCTGACAATAACTCAGCTGGCACAATGTATCCCGATCAATCGCTCTACCCTGTTGACTCAGTGCCTAAGGTAATTACAAGAATTAACAATGCCTTTAGAAGAGCAGACCAAATTGAATGGATGAACTCCAATGGCGATCCAAAAGTTGATTTCTTTGCTCCAATTATTGCTGATGCAGAAGCAGGCTTTGGTGGCAACTTAAATGCTTTTGAGCTCATGAAAAGAATGATTTCAGCAGGTGCTGCTGGAGTACACTTCGAAGATCAACTAGCAAGCGTGAAAAAATGTGGCCATTTAGGTGGAAAAGTTCTAGTTCCAACTCAAGAAGCGGTGCAAAAATTAATAGCTGCACGACTAGCTGCAGATGTATCAAACACTCCTACAATTTTAATTGCTAGAACAGATGCTGACGCAGCAGATTTAGTAACATCAGACGTAGATGAAAACGACAAACCATTCTTGACTGGTGAGAGAACTTCAGAGGGCTTTTTTAGAACTAAAGCAGGACTTGACCAAGCTATTGCAAGAGGCCTGGCTTATGCGCCCTATTCTGACCTTGTATGGTGTGAAACATCTAAGCCAGATCTGGAACAAGCTAAAACATTTGCTGAAGCTATTAAGAAAGATCATCCAGAAATTATGTTGGCATACAACTGTTCTCCGTCTTTCAACTGGAAAAAGAACCTTGATGATGCAACTATAGCTAAATTCCAGAAAGAACTTGGCGCAATGGGCTATAAGTTTCAGTTCATAACTTTAGCTGGCATTCATTCAATGTGGCATGGCATGTTTAATCTAGCAAACGAATACGTTGCAGATGGTATGACAGCTTACGTTAAGCTACAGGAAAAAGAGTTTGAAGATGCTAAAAAAGGCTACACCTTTGTCTCTCATCAACAGGAAGTTGGAACAGGTTATTTTGATGCAGTAAACAATTGCATACAAGGTGAAGAAAGTTCAACTTCAGCTCTCAAGGGGTCTACAGAAGAAGATCAGTTTTAGTAAAGTATGGATACAGGTTTTCTCATTGCACTAATTACCTTGTTAGGCGGTGGGTTCATTCTTCTAATCAAGAAAAAAAAGAAGTAATTTGCGCTTAAGAATAACCATTTTTCTTTCATTTTTTTTAGGGATTATTTTGCTTTCCTCGTGCAATAAAGACTCTTCTGCATCAACGTCAGAATTAACTCCTGAACCTTCTCCAAGCCCAACACCTGGACCAACACCAACTCAATTTAATGAAGAGCCCCTTTCAATTTCAGATTACGGTGGTTATAAAAACGTATGTGCATATCCGTCAGAACTTCAACCATCGATACAATCAGTAATACCAGTAAATATTAATAATGATGAGTGGACAGATTTTATAGTTCATCAGTGGTGTGATTTATACAGAGATAATTTTGGAAATATCGTTGAAACACCTGTTCCTGACTTAGTAGTTGTGCATCTATCTAATGATGCAGGCTCCTACAGGAATGGGGCTGAAGAAATTTTTGGTGAGCCCTTGCCATCACTGGGAGGCGCGAGCAGAAAGTATTCACTAGGAGATTTAAATGGTGATGGCAGAGTTGATATTGCATTTGCAATGAACTGGGAAGATGGTAGAAACGGAAATCCTTGGGAAAACTCTAGAGCAAGACCAGCAGTAATTCTTTCTAAGGATGAATCTCAATATGAAATCCATCAACTTGGTGTAGCTGATTGGGGTCATGCAGTTTCAATGGTTATGAATTCAGAAGGCACAAATGATGCACTATTTGCAGGTTTTACAGGTATTGGTCTTCAAGCATTTAGATACAATAATGGAGCGTTTGTAGATGTAAAAGATGAGTATCCACCAGAGGCTATTTGGGATGAAAATTGGAATGTAATTGAAAATGGATCTGCTAATTGGGCTAGTGAATTCAAATCACATGAAGACCTTATAATTGCAACTCATGAGTCTATACCAAATGAGGCAGAATCTAAGGGTTTTGCTCTATGGAGAAAAGAAAATGAAGAGTGGGTAAATAAAGATAAATTTATGGTTCCTGTTGAATTTTATGTTGATCAAATTTCATGGCAAGGATCAGTAAGTAGCGCTGCAGTTTACTTATTAGAGGGAGAGCATGTATTGGACTTCACTCCAGAAACAATGTGTTTTTTTGAAGAAAAAGTCGATGATTCTGGAAAAACAGCATTTCTTGCATTGTTTGCAACCAATAAGCATAAGAATGATATTCCAATTATAGAAGGCCAAACATACAGCGATAGTGATTTTAATGCTCGTCAGGTAGCTAAATTTTTTCTTACCGATGGAGATTCTATTGAAGAAATAGAAAATCCTTTTGATTCTTTCGATGAGTACTTATTTGCAAATTTTATGGACTGTAAGGATCTAAATAATGATGGTTATGCTGATTATGCAAGAAATGTATTTTCAAGAACTTATGGTTATGAAGCCCCAAGAGATAGAGGAGGAACACCAATACTAAACCTTAATAACAAATTTGGAGAAATGATCGAATATGAAGGTAATGCTGACTACCTAATGCCGGGACATAGCCTATTACAAGGTGATAGTATTAATAATGGTGCAGGTCATGGCCAAGGATATTTTCACGATGTGAACAGTGATGGTGTCGTAGATATTGTCGTATTTGGTGAAACAATGAGAAATGACTTTAATAATTATGATGGATCAATAGAAATCTATTTGGGAAATTTTAATTTGGAATTAAATAATTAATTATGAATTTGCGAATAACCATTTTTCTATCGTTTTTTTTAGTTGGATGTGGTGGCTCAAGCTCAAATAATGAAAATGGCTCTGATGAAGTGCTACTAACAATAAATGTTACCAATTTTCCATCTGATATAAAAAGCTATAAGCCAGTAAATATAGGCATTACAGCTAATTATAGCTGTTCTTTCATATTGGAAAGTGATGATATTTATTGGATTTCGACAAATGACAACAAGAATTTTTCTTACAGAGCACCCATAACCCTTTTAAATGAGGAGGAATTTGATGTGCAAATCAGTTCAATTCAGACCGCATCTTGCCCTCAAGGATCACTTAATTTAACTCATACAGTCACTAGAGATGAAGATAATCTCAAATATGTACCTTCACCCCCTCCATACAACCATTCAACCCTACAAACAGATTATTTTGCCTCACATAATTTAGGTTTTGGGGGCATAGAATTAAGTGATAGATTTTCAGCAACTATATGCTACCCAACCCCAAATGATTGTCAGATTTTTGAAAATGCTCTATTTGGCCAAGACGCGCACAATATGGCGACTGGAGACTTTAATGGGGATGGTTTTGAAGACATCGTAGTGGCTTGGGCACTTTTCCCTCATACGATTGAACCAGACCAAAAAGTGGACGCACCAATAAATATCTATCTTAATGATGGTAATGGCAATTTATATGAAGATAATTCCATATATTATTCAGGAGAAGCCCCAACACATCCATTTGCTTATAGGTTAGCAATTGCTGACTTTAATAATGATGGTATTGACGATATTTTTGCCGGTTCAATGGGTTTGCAATATCGTGATCCAGACTATGCTAATAACTTTATTTTGCCCTACCCTGACTTGCTTTTATTAAGTGATTCATCAGGTAGATTTAGTGATGCTTCAGCCAATATTGATGATCAAAATGATGGTAATGGTAAAATTTGTGGTTTTAGCCATGATGCTAGCACTGGAGACTTCGATAATGACGGGGATTACGACGTTTTCGCATGCAACTTATTACTGGTTAATGATGGTTTTGGTAATTTTGTTATTCAAGAAGATCTAGATTTCACTTTGCAGCAAGCTTATGGAAATCCCATGAGTAGCTTAATGGTGGATCTAAATAATGATAACTACGATGATCTTGTTTTTTGGAACTTTGATAATCGACCAAACAACATGCCTGAAGAAGGTTTTGTGCTAATTAGCAATGGTACAGCAGAGATAGGTAATTGGACCTTAATTGAATTACCAGAAGGCCCATTTGGAAGGAATCATAACAAGTTTAATCATGCGGCATGGGGCGATTTAAACAATGATGGTAATAGCGATGTCATTGTCGGCATTACAAGAGATTTACCCTATTACGAGGGCGCATATGTACAGGTTTTACTAGGCGATGGAACTGGGAATCTTGTGGATGTAACGAATATCAACTTCAATGATCAACCACGCCAAGCAACCCACCATGGTGAAAGTAATATCTACTTGAGAGATTTTGATAATGATGGCGATCTAGATATTTTTCACTCCACTAGAGATTTTGCATCTAATTTGCATGGCTCACACATAGCCTTAAATGATGGTAATGCGTATTTTACAACGATTCCAGAGAGTAGATTGCCTCAAAAACCTAAGGCAAATGAATGGGATAATAATTCCTATTTATTTAAAGGTATGCCAATAAACCTTGATAACCAAGGATGTTTAGATCTTATTGCAACTTCCGATAGCTGGATGGATGATACAGCAACTAGAAATTACTTGTACTCTTTGATTAATTTGAAGTGTGAGTAGCTTTAGTCTTTAACTTTGCCACAAACCTGGCATGTATCGCCCTTTGACAGATAAATACCACCACAACTAGGCTGTAGAGGTTTGTCTCTTAGAATTAGACCAATAGACATGCCTGCAATTGCTAAAACAGCTACTATTAAACCTAAAATTGTATTTATCATTATCGTTATCTTACTAAATTTGTTCTATTATTTCCTCTATCGATAGTTCAGGCAATAGAGTTTTTGAACCCCACATTAAGGATTCCATGGTTTTGCCATCCTCTCGTATAAAAAACACTGATAAACCTTCTCTATTAGCGACTTTAAGACCTTGTTCTATACCTAAAACATACATTGCAGTTGCCCAAGCATCTGCTTCTGTAGTGTTGTCAGCAATTACTGTAACTGAAGCAACATTTTTACGACCATTGCCCCAGATATGGCCTGGATTTCTGTATTCGCCTGATGTTGCTATTGATATACCGCCTTCTGGAGCTTTAAACGCTCTGTAGGCTTCGGAACTTAAGTCAAAAGGGTTATTAATGGCCCAAGTCCAAGAATCACCAAATTTTGTACCATTTATGCTTATTTCGCCACCAATCTCTACAAAATAATCTGTGATGCCATGCTTAACAAGAAGTTCGCTTATTTTATCTACTGCATAACCTTTACCTATAGCTGAAAAATCTAAGCAAACTGATTGGGGGCAATAAAAGTCAACATTTTCAGATAAAGCAACTGGATTAAAAGCACCATTACTGTTCTCTTTTATTTGATGTGATAAATAAAAAAGATAATCGAACTCATCAGATGTGCAAAATAAACTCCAATCAGAATATTCTTGTTTAATCCACCAAGGATCTATCTGGTCTGTCATCAATCCCACAGCATCCTGAACACAATTTGAATTATTATTGATAATGCTTATTAAAGATTTTTCTTTGTAGGTTGAAAAAATCATATCGATTCTATTTAGCTCTGCTTCAATTAGACCTTTTATTTTTTCTTTATCTACATCTTTAGTGAATTGGACTGAATAAGTGGTGCCATAAATTGACCCTTCAATAACTTTGACTTTTGACCCTTCAATAACTTTGACTTTTTCTTGTGAACATGCAACAAGAAAAAAAACTATAAATACAGTTAAAACTCTAGATACCAAAGTCATCGCACATTACATTTTCATCTTCAACACCTAGATCACTAAGCATTTTCATGCAAGAAGAATTCATCATTGGTGGACCACAAAGATAGTATTCACAATCTTCTGGGGCTGGATGTTTTGATAGATATTCATCTTCAGTTACTTGATGAATAAAACCAGTTAAACCATCCCAATTATCCTCAGGCAAAGCATCAGATAGAGCTATGTGAAAGGTAAAATTTTCATTTTCTCTAGCCAATTTTTCAAATTCTTCCTGATAGAAAATCTCTTTCATACTTCTAGCCCCATACCAGTAAGAAATTTTTCTATTAGAATTTAATCTAATCAATTGATCAAAGATGTGAGAACGCATCGGAGCCATACCAGCACCACCACCAATAAATACCATTTCATTGTCGGTTTCACGAGCAAAAAATTCACCAAAAGGACCAAAGACCTTTACCTTATCACCAGGCTTTAAGTTAAAGACATATGAAGACATCACACCTGGAGGAAAGTCTGTTCCTGGAGGTGGAGACGCTACCCTGATATTGAATTTAAGCACCCCTTCTTCAAGTGGAAAATTAGCCATTGAATAGGCTCTAATTATGGGTTCCGGATTGCTTGCAACATTGTCCCAAATCTTAAATCTATCCCAGTCCTCATGATATTCTTCAGCAATATCAAAATCTTTATAATCAATTGCTTCGAAAGCGGGCGCTTCAAGTTGTACATATCCTCCGGCTTTGAATTTCACTTTTTTTCCTTTAGGTAATTTCAGCACTAGTTCTTTGATAAATGTAGCTACATTATCATTTGAAACTACTTCACATTCCCATTCTTCCACACCAAATACTTCCTCGGGTATTTGGATTTTCATGTCTCTCTTCACTGGCACCTGACAAGAAAGACGCCAATTATTATTTTGTTGTTTGTAATTAAAATGAGAAGTTTCAGTTGGCAATATTGATCCCCCACCATCGACTACTTGGCATTTACATTCAGCGCATGTTCCGCCCCCGCCGCAAGCTGATGCAAGGTAAATGTTTTTAGATGCAAGTGTACTTAAAAGTTTGTC
>MDTG01169736.1_pt1 | contig 10267 bp, 10 predicted proteins | sample 811421 | NCBI WGS metagenome assembly MDTG01 (sample SAMN05326645, study PRJNA326480) | marine metagenome | isolation source: seawater | place: Pacific Ocean: South East | collected 2011
ACATCCAATCCTAAAATTATATCAAATGCAAAATCCATAATTTTACCTGGAGTGGGTTCTTTTAAAGAAGCCATGGGTAAGATTAAATTTTATAAAATTAGCAAAGTTATTAAAAAAAGTATTGATGATAAAAAACCATTCCTAGGAATATGCCTTGGAATGCAATTATTATTTAATTCAAGCATTGAATTTGGCAAATGCAAAGGTTTAGGCATTTTAAAAGGTGAAATTAAAAAACTTAAATATCACGAAAATAAAAATTTTAGATATTCAATACCTCATACTGGCTGGAATAGAATTAAATTAACAAATAAAAAAAATAAATTTAAAATGTTATCTGGTCTTAAAAAAAATGACTTTATGTATTTTGTTCATTCATTTTATGTTAGCGCAAAAGAAAAAAAATACGTGCAATCGTTAACAGATTATGGAAACAATAAATTCCCCTCAATGATAATTAAAGATAATATATGTGCTTGTCAGTTTCATCCCGAAAAAAGTGGAGAAGCAGGATTGAAAATTTATAAAAATTTTAAAAGGATGATGATATGAAAACTTTATTCAATCTTCCTAAAAAAGTTATTTTTTGTAATAAATGTGTAAATTCAAATCAATACCCTATTTCAATACCCGAATTTAAACATACAACTTCCAGAAAAAATGCGAAATACATAAATTTTAACGATGATGGTATTTGCGACGCTTGCAAACAATCGGAAATAAAAAAAAAAATAAATTGGGAAAAAAGAGAAGCACAATTATTTAAACTTTTAAAAAAATTTAGAAAAAGTAATGGTGAGCATGACTGTTTGGTACCTGGAAGTGGTGGTAAAGATAGCGGGTTTGCTGCGCATGTCTTAAAATACAAATACGGAATGAATCCTTTAACCGTCACCTGGCCGCCAATTCTTTATACTAAATACGGAAAAAGAAATTTTGATAAGTGCAATGAAGTCGGTGGTTTTGATAATATTACTGTTGCACCAAATCCAAGGGTGTTAAAAATTTTGACAAAGCTAGCTATTCTAAAATTGCTTCACCCTTTTCAAACTTTTATACTTGGTCAAAAAAATTTGGCTCCTTATTTAGCACAAAAACTAGGAATAAAATTAGTTTTCTATGGAGAAAATGAGGCTGAGTATGGAAATCCGCTAGTCGATAATACTAAATCTACAAGAGATAAATCTTATTTTGCAATAAAAAATTTAAACAAAACATATTTAGCTGGAGTAAAAATTGAAGAATTAAAATCAAAATATAAATTAAGTCTTAATGATCTAAAATATTATCTCCCGTTATCATTTGATGAACTAAAAAATCAAAATACTCAGATACATTATTTAGGCTATTACTTAAAATGGGATCCACAAGAAGCTTACTATTATTGCTCAGAAAATACCGGATATAAAGCAAGACCTCAAAGATCTGAAGGTACTTATAGTAAATATATAAGTATTGATGATAAAATAGATGATCTACATCATTACACAAGATACATTAAATTTGGTATCGGTCGGGCTAGTACAGATGCTTCACAAGAAATAAGAAATAATCATATTAGTAGAGAAGAGGGTAAGTTACTTGTAAAAAGATTTGATGGAGAATTTCCAGAAAGATACTTCAAAGAAATTATGAGCTATTTAGATATAAAAGAGGAAATCTTTCATCAAACTTGCGATAGATTTAGATCCCCGCATATATGGAGAAAAATTAAAGGTAAGTGGAGATTAAGACATACTGTTAATGAGGATGGTACAGATGATTAAAAAAAAGAAAGTCAGTGTTATAACAGGATCAAGAGCAGACTACGGAATTATGTCTTATCTTTTAAAAAATTTACAAGAGTCTAAGCACTTTGAACTTAGATTAATTGCGACTTGCATGCACCTAATTCCTAAATACGGTAATACCTATAAAGAAATTGTCCAAGACAAAGTGAAAATTTATAAAAAAATTAAACTGCCTTTAAAAAGTGATAAAATTTTAGATATTTCAAAAGCTACAGGATTTGGAGTTATTAAGTTTACTCAAGAACTAAGTAAAATCAAACCTGATTTTGTTATTATACTTGGCGATAGGTTTGAGGCACTTGCATTTGCAATTGCATCTTTATTTTTAAAAATTCCTATTGTTCACATTCACGGAGGTGAGAGTACAGCTGCACTTATTGACGACTCAATAAGACATTCAATTACGAAGATGTCTAATATCCATTTTACTTCAAATAAATTTTACAAAGAGAGGCTTATAAATATGGGTGAAAATCCAAAAAATATTTACACTTTGGGTTCTCTTGCTTTAGAAAATATGAATAGAATTAAATACTTTTCAAAAAAAGAAGTTGAAAAATTACTTAATTTTAAACTTGGAAAAAAAAATTTAATAATCACTATACACCCTGAGACTTTAGGCAATAAAGACTTAATTAATAATTTGAGTTCAATCTTAAAAAAACTTGAAAATTTTAAAAATATTAAAATTATATTTACAATGCCAAATGTTGATATGGGTAATTTAGAAATTTTAAATAAAATTAAAAAGTTTGTAAAAAAAAATAAAACAAAATCTTTACTTCTAAAATCTATGGGACAGAAACTTTATTTTTCGACCCTCAAACATGTTGATGTAGTAGTCGGTAACTCTTCAAGCGGAATTATAGAAGCACCAAGCTTTAAAATTCCAACAATAAATCTTGGTAAAAGACAGTTGGGTAGATTAAAACCCAAAAGTGTTATTAATTGTAATTTTGACTCGCAAAAATTTGAGTCAGCTTTAAAAATGTGTCTATCAAAAAATTATAAAAGAAAAATTACAAAATATAAAAACCCGTATTTTAAATCAAACACAATTAAAAATATGTTAAAAATTCTAAAAAGTGTAAACTTCAAGAATAGTACCCAGAAATTATTTTATGCAAAAAAAAATTAAAATTGCTTTCATTGGCTCAGTTCTATTTTCAAGATACTTACTTGATAGTTTGATAAAAATTAAGTTTATTGAAATAGCTGCGGTAATAACAAAAAAAAGAAAAAAATTAAAATCAGATTTTTGCGATTTAAGTAAAATATCAAAAATAAACGGTCTAAAAGCCTATTATGTAAATAATATTAACTCAAAACAAAGTTTTAATATTTTGAGAGATGCAGATGTAGACTACATTTTTTGTTTTGGGTGGTCACAATTATTAAGTAAAAAAATTTTAAATACAGCTAAGAATTTCGCTATCGGCTATCACCCTTCAGATCTTCCTGCTAATAGAGGTCGTCATCCAATTATTTGGGCTCTTTCACTCGGTTTAAAGAGGACTTCTTCTTGTTTTTTCAAGCTTAACGTAAAAGCAGATGACGGCACTATTTTATCAAAAAAAAATGTTAAAATATCCTCTAAAGATAAAGCTAAAACCCTGTATGCTAAGTTGATTAAAGTTGCAAAATCCCAAATAAGAAATTTAACGTTTGATTTATACAAAAAAAAGAAATTGAAAATAATTAAAGCTAAAAAAGCAAAAAATAATTTTTGGAGAAAGAGAGATTATAATGATGGAAAAATAGACTGGAGAATGTCCGCAACATCCATAAATAATTTAGTTAAAGCTCTTTCCAAACCGTATGATGGAGCCCATTTTACTCATAAAAATACAGATTTTAAGGTTTTTAATTCAAAAATTATAAAATTTAACAAAAATAATATTGAACCTGGAAAAATATTATCAGTTAAAAAAGGAAATTTGCTGGTAAAATGCGGCTTTCAAGCTTTATTATTAAATGATTTTAAATCTTATAAAAATTTTAAAAATGGAGAATATTTAAAATGAAAGTAATGGTTATAAGTCCCCATCCAGATGATGAAACATTAGGTTGTGGCGCAACACTTTTAAAACATAAAAAAAATAAGGATAGAATCTATTGGCTCAATGTCACAAAGGCAAGCACAGACACAGGTTTTAGTGACGAATTTGTAAAGAAAAGAGATCAAGAAATTAAAAAAGTTTGCAAGAGTTACAGATTTGATGGTTATTATAATTTAAATTTTCCCACAAAATTTTTAGATCAAGTTCCTATTAGTGATTTAATTGACTCTTTTAATATTTATATAAATAAAATTAAACCAGACAAAATTTTTATTCCCTCTAATTCAGACGTCCATACAGATCACAAGATTGTTTTTTCTGTTTGTCAAAATTTTGCTAAATCATTCAGATATCCCTTCATTAAAAAAATGCTCTCTTATGAAACTATTTCTGAAACAAATTTTAATTTTACTAATAAAAACTATTTTAATCCTAACGTTTTTGAAGATGTTACGTTTTTTTTGAATAAAAAGATAAGCATTATGAAAATATATAAATCAGAATTTAAAAAACACCCATTTCCTAGAAGCATTGATGCAATTAAAAGTCTTGCAATTTTGAGAGGAAGCCAAGCAAATTTTAAATACGCCGAGGGATTTGAATTAATTAAAGAAATTTATGAATAATCCATTATTAGAAAAAAAAAATTTATTAGCCTCTCCAAAAATAAGTTTGTTAGATGCGCTACTGTTATTAAAAAAAAATGGGCAAAAGTGTATTATAGTTGTTAATAAAAAAAGACAATTATTAGGAACTCTAACAGATGGAGATGTTCGTTCTCTAATAATTAAAAAAAAAGACCTTAACCAAAGTATTTCAAATCTATATAATTCTAATCCAAGATTTATCGAGGAAAACAACTTTGATATTAATGAGATAAAAAAAGAAATATTAAAGTTTAGATATGAGCTTATTCCAATTGTAAATAAGTCTAAAAAAGTTGTCGATGTTATAACCTGGGACCAGGTATTCAAAAAAAAATTAATCTCAAAAACAAAAGTTAAAAATTGTGAAGCTATAATTATGGCCGGTGGAGAAGGTGTTAGATTGGAGCCGTTTACAAGTATTTTACCAAAACCCTTAATACCCATAAAAGGCAAATCTATTATAGAACGAATTATTTCAAATTTTTCTGATTTCGGTATTAATAATTTTTATATATCCTTAGGTTATAAGAACAATACAATAAAAGCCTTTTTTAAAGCTTTAAAATTAAAAAATAAAATTAAATTTATAACTGAAAATAAACCATTAGGAACAATTGGTTCATTAAGCTTAATAAAAAAAAAAATTTCTAGAAAAAAAACACTTTTAGTATCTAATTGTGACATACTTATAAAAACAGATTTGGCTAAAATTTTAAACTATCATTTAAAGAAAAAAAATGATTTTACAATTGTTGCTGCCTCAAAAAATTTTACTATCCCCTACGGAGTTTGCAAAACGTTTAAAGATGGATCTTTCAAAAACATATCCGAAAAACCTACTTACAATACTTTAGTAAATACAGGCTTATACATTATAGAGCCTAATCTTGTAAATTTAATTCCAAATAATAAAAAAGTTGATATAAATGATTTCATTTCATTAACTCAAAAAAAAAGAAAAAAAATTGGAGTTTTCGCTATTTCAGATGACTCTTGGATGGATATTGGTCAGTGGAACGAGTATAGATCGGCAGTTAAAAAACTTGGAGAATAAAAAACTTAAAGATATAACTTGTAATATCTCAATCACATGCAAACAGTAATATTTGTACCAGCTAGAAAAGGCTCAACAGGGATTAAAGGCAAAAACCTCATTAAACTAAAAGGACAGCCATTAATTAGTTATACACTTAAAATGTGTAAAAAATTTTCAAAAAATTTTACTGTTCTCATTTCAACTGACTCTAAAAAAATTAAAAACTACTCTAAAAAATATGGTTATAATGATGAATACTTAAGACCAAAAAAATTATCTACATCTAAATCAAACATAGTAGACGGCATAATTCACGGTATAGAGTGGTTAAAACAAAAAAAAAAAATTAAGGTAAAAGACGTTATTTTACTACAGCCAACATCTCCTCTAAGAAAATATAGCGACATAATAAAAGCACTTAGGATTTTTAAGAGCAAGAAATTAAAAAGTTTAACATCCGTAACAAAAGTAAGAGATAATTCATTAAGTCACATAAGAATAAAAAAAAAACAAAAATGGAATTATTTGTATAAAAACAAAAAGATTAAATTTATAAACAGACAAGATTATCCTAAAGACCACTATAAGTTTAATGGTTCTTTTTATTTTAGTAATTATAATTATTTAAAAAAGAAAAGGAGTCTTGCTATAGAGAATGAAACTTATCTTTTTGAAACTGACAGATTCTCTAGTGTAGATATTGATTACAAGTCAGATTTAATTTTAGCAGAACTTTTGATGGGAAACAAAAAAAAATTAAAATGAAAATTACTTTAAAAATTAAAACTTTTTATTATAATTCACTATCATTAATTAAATGACTGAAATTAATTATTTTTTTAAAAATAAGCTTATAAAATACCTTACAAGTATTTTAAAAACATATGAAACAAACAAACTATTTACAAGAACAAAATCGAAAAATGCATTTGACCCTGTTACTAAATTCGATCTCAAAATTGAAAAAAAAATAAAAAATATTATTTTTAAAAAATATCCAAATTCAAATTTTATCGGAGAGGAAACATCTTTAAAAAAAACAAAAAAAATCTTAAAAAACAAATTTACTTGGATCGTTGATCCCATAGATGGAACAAAAAATTTTATTCTTGGAACTCCTTCGTGGGGAAATTTAATTGGACTTAGTATTAATAATATCCCTAAGTATGGTTTAGCTTTTTTTCCGGCACTAAAAAAATATTATTATTCAAATGGAAAAAACTCTTATGTATTTAAAAATTTAAAAAAAAAGATAAAGTTAAAAACATCAAAAACTTCAAATTTAAATAAATCTACAATTGTAACAAACACTATAAACACTTTAAAAAATAAAAAATTATTTAAATTTTTTATAAAACATAAGTATTTATTCAAGATTTCAAGTATTGATGCATTAAACTATTGCCTTTTAGCAGAAGGAAAAATAGATGTGATAATTGAATCAAATTTAAAAAATGTTGATATTTATCCTTTAATTCCAATTATTATTAATTCAGGTGGAACAATAAGTAATTGGAAGGGCGGTAAAGATTTAAAAAAAGGAGATATTTTAGTTTGTTCAAATAAAGCTCTTCATGCTAAAATGGTAGTTAAAATAAAAAGTTTATTAAAATAGTTTTGTTGATTATATGAAATTATATTGGAATTAAAAAGTTACTTATTTAATTGTTTTCTTTTTTCATTTTCTAAATCTTTTTTTAACTCATCATATTCTTGCATTTTTCTTTTCATAAAATTGAGTGTAAGTTTAGTTTTTTCTACTAAGCCTTTCGGTGTTAGTATATAAAAATATTTCTCTTTGTTCTCATTACGTTTGAAGTTATTAATTTTTATTAGACCTTTGTCTTTTAATGCTTTTAAACAATAATTTAGCTTACCCAAACTTAAACCAAGTTCTTTCGCAAGCTCTCTCTGAGTGCTCTTTGGATTTTTCTCAACTTTTCTTAAAACTTCAAAGTGTTCTGGTTTCATATATAAATTAGTTCAATAATTGAACAATATAATAGATTAAATAATTTTTAAAGTGATTTATGATCATTAAATATTCTTTTAATTAATAAGCTAAATTTAGAATTATTTTCATTGATATTCATTAAATCTTCTTGAAAACTGCTTTTTATTTTCCTCCACTTTGCTTGATCAAGCCGAATTACTCTGTTGAACATTCTGTCGCAATATTGAACATTTAAGGTGTCAGTCCAAAAAAATCCTCGACCTTTAAATTTTGCCGGCCAAGCAAATCTCAAAGAATTTAAATATTTTTTTTTGGGTCTTAAGCTAAAAAAAATAGTTTTTGTACCCCTTGAAAATGACTCGTATCCTAAAGAAGAATTAAGAGTGACATTTAATTTTGCCTTATCAATTATATTGTATGATTTTTTTCTATTTGCAAAAATGAATTTCCAATTTTTTTCACCTAAAATGTTTCTATAATAATAATACTCTTTTTTAGCCTTTTCAGGATTAGTCATTTTTCCATAAACAAATAAAGATTTCTTGGTTTTTTTTGAATAATTAAACAAATATTTAATTACAAAAGTTTGTGATGAATTAAATTTTTCCCAATTCAAATTTGGAGCAATTTTTCTATTAGGATCAACCTCATTCCAACTTGATATATACAAAATATCATACTTCTTTTTCTTAATAATTGGTACTAAATTAGATTTAAAAGACCCAATTTTAATATATCTACAACCTGTTAAAGTCTTATATTTTTCACCAAAGTGTTTGTTAAAAACAAGAACATAATCTAAATCAAAATTAAATTTTTTTCTTTTAAATTTCATATTTCTAAAAATATGATCATCCTGTTCAGTTTTCCATGCGTTTTGAATAATAATTTTTTTAGCTAAAAATTTATCTAATTGAAAAAAAGTTTGATCATTGTCTGAAAAGGTTATCAAGATTTTAGGATTAACATGTTTAATATAAGAGTTATAATATTCCCTTTTAGAAAACTTCAATTTTAAAAAATTTTTAAGTATAATAATTATATTAAATTCTTCACCCCTTGCATGTAAAATATTTACATCATTGAAAGAAAAAAATTTTTTAAGATATTGCACATTATTGTTGTCGTAAATTAATATTTTCTTTTTTGACGGAAATTTAAAAATAAATTTAGAGAAAAAAATATAGTTAAATAGCAATTTAAGTTTTATGAGTAATTTCAATTTTATTTTATACCTTTTTATTAATTATCTAATTAATAATTAATATAACAAAATGCTCCATTGTTCAATAGTTGAACGATATTATATTACATTTGATGAAATTAAAATTATTTTATATTTTTCAAAAATAAATCCCATAAACCAATATCCTGAACATTTTCGCTTTTAATTAATTCAGTAAAATATTTTTTGTAACCTTTTAAATCTTTATTTTCAAAAATTTTTATCTTTTCATAATTCTTAAAAGAGCTGATATTTATAAGAGGTTGGTCAATAATTCGAGTTATTAATCTGTCGGTTACAAATTTATAATAGTCTTTCTCTATTTCATTTGTCGTAAAAAAAATTAAAGGTTTTTTAAAAATTACAGGGAAAGTAAGAGCTGTTGTAGATGGATGTGATAATACTAACTTTGATTTTGCAACTAGTTCTAAAGTTTGATTTAAATGACATTTCTCTTTAAAAAAATCATTGTAAAAATCTTGAGTTTTTTTATCACTTTTAGGATGAAGGGCTATCGCAAGATCAGATCTATATTTATTTTTTATAAACTTAAAAAATTCTTGAAGTTCCACAAAATATTTTTTACTTACCGGCGTGTCTAAATTTTTTTCAAGATAAAAGTCAGGATGATTGTAAAGATTTTGATCTAAAAAAACTATCAAGTTTTCATTGTTAGTTTTATAATTATTATTTTTCATAAATACCCTATATGCTTCATAATCAAAACTGTGTGCAGAAATTATTTTCTGATTATAATTTATATATTTTTTATGAACGTTGTCTCCAGCTGTAAATAAAATATCAGCACTTTCATCTTCTTCAGATTTTTTTCTAAATTTTTTTTTTACTAAAGAAAAAAATGTTATAGGTTTGTTTAAAATATTCTTAAAAAAAAATTTGATTTCAAAGTGTATAAATAAAATTTGTAAGAAATAATTTAATCTTGTTGTCATATTAGATTCGCTTGAGTCAAAAGTTTGAGCAACATCAAATAAAATTGTCTTAATTCCAAATTTTTTAGACAATTTAAATGTTTTATTTCTAAGGTGTTTCGGTTCTAATGAAACTAGGTAGTCCGGTGAGATCTTTTTAAGAGTTGCAGGCAGGTCATTATAATTTTCCAAAACAAAGAGTTTTTCAGGATCATGACATTTTATATTATTTTGCTGAAAGCGTTTATCGTGTGTCTTACTTACATCTATAATTGTTACATCGAGACTCTTGCAAATAAACTCAATGTTAAATCGATTATATTTAAATTTATCAAAAGTATAATAAGAAACATATGTTATTTTTTTTCTATTTGTCATCTATTTATATTAATTAAGCAAATATAGTGTTCAATACTTGAACAGTAAAGAAAAAAATGTTAAATTTAATGGAAAAGCCAGATAAGGCTAAATAAATTTAATGAGCTCATTTTTATATTATTTCAGAATAAAATTTTTACTGACCGACGTTCAAAATAAAAAATTCAAGATCTTTGTATTGTTTACAATTATAACGATGTTAATAGAGGTTTTAAGTATAAGCTTAGTAGTTCCATTTATTACTG
>MDTG01239412.1_pt1 | contig 10267 bp, 14 predicted proteins | sample 811421 | NCBI WGS metagenome assembly MDTG01 (sample SAMN05326645, study PRJNA326480) | marine metagenome | isolation source: seawater | place: Pacific Ocean: South East | collected 2011
AAAGTATACAAAAAAAAGAGCTGCTTTAAAGAAGATTATAAACAACAAAAAATTAGAGCTATCAGAAAGATTCGAAGCTCAATTAAAATTAAATAAACTTCCAAAGAATTCTGCAAAAATAAGAATTAGAAATAGATGTGAAGTTTCTGGGAGGCCGCACGGGGTTTATAGAAAACTAAGAATTTCTAGAATTGCACTAAGAGATATGGCATCTGCAGGTAAAATCCCAGGAATAACAAAATCGAGTTGGTAGGAGGAATATGACATTTACAGATCCAATAGGTGATATGTTTTCAAGAATAAGAAATGGTCAAATGAGATCATTGAATTCTGTTGAAATACCTTCATCAAACTTTAGAAAGAATATTTTAGAGATATTAAAGAATGAAGGATACATCAAAGATTACTTTATTGAAAAAACAGAAAATAATAAAACCAGTTTAAAAATTTCTCTCAAATATTATGAGGGTGACCCGGTGATAAAAGAAATTAAAAGAATTTCTAAACCAGGAAGAAGGGTATACTCTAGAGCTACCAGCATTCCAAAAGTAATGAATGGTCTAGGATTAGCAATTCTATCTACACCAAAAGGTGTTATGAGTGATACAGAAGCTAGAAAAAATAATGTTGGCGGAGAAATAATTTGTAGGGTTTTTTAATGTCAAAAATAGGTAAAAAAAATATTTTAATTCCAAAGGAATCTTCAATTAAAATTGAGGGTGCTAACCTCACTATAACCGGTCCAAAAGGAACAAAAAAATTAACAATAAATGATAAAATATTTTCATCAAAATTGAGTGAAAGTGAATTTAAAATACAACCATTAGAGAAAAAAATTGATAAGAAAACTTCTATAATGTGGGGAACTTATAGAAGTTTAATTAATAATGCAATAACAGGTGTTTCAAAAGGCCATGAAAAAATACTAGAACTAAACGGTGTAGGTTTTAGAGCAAACTTAAAAGGCGAAATGTTAAACTTGCAGATAGGTTTTAGCCATGATGTGAACTTTAAAATTCCTAAAGAGATTAAAATTACTGTTGAAAAACAAACTATAATAAAGATTAACGGTGTAGATAAAGATTTAGTCTCTAAAATTGCCGCTGATATTAAAAGTTTAAAACCCGTAGAACCCTATAAAGCAAAAGGCATAAAAGAAAAAGGTCAATTCGTTTTAAGAAAGGAAGGCAAAAAGAAATAATGAAAAAGATTAACAGTAAAATAAAACGTAAACTAAGAAATAGAAAAAAATTAAAGAATGTCAGTAATAATAGATTTAGAGTATCTGTAACAAAATCTTTAAACAATTTATCAGCCCAGATTATAGATGATAGAGAAAGAAAAACTTTAGTTTCTGCCTCATCTATAGAGAAAAATATAAAGTCAAAAAAGATAAAAAAAATGGAAAAATCAAATTTAATTGCTGAAACTCTCGCAAAAAGAGCAAAAGAAAAAAATATTAATGAAGTTTTTTTCGATAGAGGAGAACACAAATATCATGGAAGAATAAAAACTTTCGCAGAAAGTTTGAGAAAAAATGGATTAAAATTTTAAAATGACCGACAATAAAAAAATAGAAAGTGAAATAAAAGAAAAACTTGTTGCTATAAACAGAATTACTAAAGTTGTAAAAGGCGGAAGAAGGTTTGGATTTGCAGCTTTGGTAGTTGTAGGTAATCAAAAGGGATCTGTTGGTATAGGTCAAGGTAAATCTAAGCAAGTGCCAGATGCTATAAAAAAAGCAACAGAGGTCGCAAAAAGAAACTTAGTTAAAATCCCTTTAAAAGAAGGCAGAACTTTGCATCATGACGTTAATGGTAAAAATGGATCAGGTAAAGTTTTTCTAAGAGCAGCTCCCGCAGGAACAGGTATAATAGCTGGAGGTGCAATAAGATCGGTTTGTGAAGTTTTAGGCATACAAGACGTTGTTGCAAAATCTCTTGGTTCTGCAAATCCACATAATGTTTTAAAAGCTTGCGTAAATGGTCTGAAGTCCCAAAATTCTCCTAAAGCGTTATCTGTTATAAGAGGAAAAAAGATATCTGACATAGTTTTAAAAAGAGAGGCTAAATAATGGGGTTAAATAATTTAACTAAAATTAATAAAAAAAAAATTAGAGTAGGAAGAGGTATCGGATCTGGAAAAGGAAAAACCTCTTCAAGAGGACATAAAGGACAGAAATCAAGATCAGGTGTAGCTATAAAAAGTTTTGAAGGGGGCCAGATGCCTTTATATAGAAGATTGCCAAAAAGAGGTTTTAAAGCTTTAAATAAGAATACAACGGCTATTTTAAACTTATCAAAAATTCAAAATATAATAGATAAAAAACAAAACGATATTAAAAATAATATAGATTTAAAAACTCTAAAAGAAAAAAAATTAATTAACAAAAAATTTCTTAAATTAAAAATATTAGGTACGGGAGAAATAAAAACAGGATTAGCAATATCTGCACATTTTGCTTCTAAACAGGCTCTATCAAAAATAGAGAAAGTTGGAGGCAAGATAAGCATAATTAAAAAATAGCCAATTATGTCAAGTGAAACACTCAATACCGCTGGTGCTTTTAGTCAAGCGAGAGATCTCAAGAATAGAATACTCTTCACAATATTAATATTAATAATTTATCGATTAGGAACATACGTTCCATTAGCAGGTATTGACCCAACAGCCTTAAAGGAAATAATGGAATCTAGTCAAAAGGGATTGTTAGGAATGTTTAATATGTTTTCTGGTGGAGCAGTTACTAGAATGGCAATTTTTGCTTTAGGTATAATGCCATATATATCATCCTCAATAATAGTTCAGTTATTAACGGGAGTATCAGACTATTTTAAAAGTCTTAAAGAACAAGGTGAAATCGGAAGAAAAAAAATCACTCAAATTACAAGATACGGTACTGTTTTCATCGCAGCTCTGCAAGGTTATGGAGTTTCTGTGGGATTAGAAAATGCAGGAAATTTAGTAATTGAACCTGGCATGTCTTTCAGAGCTATAACTACAATTTCTTTAGTAGCTGGGACTACATTTTTAATGTGGTTAGGTGAACAGATAACTTTGAGAGGAGTGGGAAATGGTATCTCATTAATAATTTTTTCAGGAATTGTTGCAGAAATTCCAAGAGCATTAGCATCAACATTTGAGCTTGGAAGAACAGGAGCATTATCTGCAGTTATGATCGTAGGGATATTTGTATTAGTTATTTTAACAGTACTTTTTATAGTTTTTTTTGAGAGAGCAATGAGAAAAATATTAATTAATTATCCAAAGAGACAAGTCGGAAATAAAATGTACGGGGGAGAATCTTCCCATCTTCCTTTGAAAATAAATACGGCTGGAGTAATTCCTGCTATTTTTGCTTCTGCTTTATTGCTTTTACCAATCACAATTTCAAATTTTGGTTTTGCAGAGTCAGATACATTCTTAAAAATTTCCTCAATGTTTACCCAAGGACAACCACTTTATATGTTACTTTATGCATCAGGTATAATTTTTTTCTCATTTTTTTACACCTCTATAGTTTTTAATCCAAAGGAAACAGCTGAGAATTTACGTAAATATGGAGGTTACATTCCAGGTATAAGACCAGGAGAAAGAACAGCGGAGTACATTGATACAATTTTAATGAGATTGACAACAGTAGGCGCTCTTTACTTAACTTTTGTTTGTTTGATGCCTGAATTTTTAATCGCAAAGTATCCAATACCATTTTATTTAGGTGGCACATCTATTTTAATTGTTGTTGTTGTCGCGATGGATACTGTAACTCAAGTTCAGACCAGATTAATGAGTTCTCAATATGAGTCATTAATTAAAAAAACAAAATTTGGTAAATAGTAGTAATGAATATCGTTATCTTTGGCCCACCTGGAGCAGGAAAAGGCACCCAGTCAAAATATATAGTTGAAAATTTTAATTTATACCAACTTTCGACTGGTGAATTATTGAGAAAAGAAATCACTAATAAAACAAAATTGGGTCAGGAAATTTCATCAATAATCGACACTGGTAATCTTGTATCAGATAATATTGTTGGAAATTTAATAGAAAAATATTTGTCTAATGAAACTTATAAAAGCAGATTGATTTTTGACGGCTATCCAAGAAATTTAATTCAAGCAAAAAATCTAGACCATTTGTTAGAAAAGTATAATCAAAAAATAGATATTGCACTAAAATTATCGGTTAGTTTAGAAACTATAAAACAAAGAATATCAGACAGGAAAAATCTTGAAAATAGAAAAGATGATAATGCAGAAATAGCAATTAAAAGGTTTGAGACTTATGAAAAAAATATCAAACCTGTAATTGATTTTTATAAAAAATCAAATTTATTGAAAGTGGTGAATGGTGAGACATCTATATCTGAAATTAGCAATGAAATTAGCGGCTTAATAAAGGGTATCAAGGGTTGACTTTAAATAATTAGACAATATAAATGCGTTGGAAATAGAAATTCATTAATTTATGGCTCGTATAGCAGGGATAAACATTCCACAGAATAAAATTGTTAGTATTGCTTTGACCTATATTCACGGGATAGGTTTACACTCATCAAGAAAAATTTGTAAGAAATTAGATATTCCCTCGTCAAAAAGGGTCAACGAACTTTCTGAAGAACAAGTATTAAAAATAAGGGAGTTTATTGACGCCAATCACAAAGTTGAAGGTGACCTAAGAAGAGAAGTATCTGTAAATATTAAAAGATTAGTTGACCTAGCTTGTTATAGAGGCTCAAGACATAAAAAAAAGTTACCTGTACGAGGTCAAAGAACTCAATGTAACGCAAGAACAAGAAAAGGGAAAGCCATTGCAATCGCTGGAAAAAAATTAACACCCTTAAAAAAATAAGCTGTAAATGAACAAAAAGACTGAAAAAAAAGAAAACAAAATTGAAGCCAAAGAAATAAAAAAAGTAGATTTAAAAAAAACCAGTTCCTTTAAAAAAAAGAAAAAAGTTAAGAAAAATATTACTTCAGGAATAGCTTACGTTTATTCGACTTTTAATAATACGATCATTTCGATAGCTGATGATAATGGAAACGTAATTTCTTGGTCTTCAGCTGGAGCAAAAGGATTTAAAGGTTCTAGAAAATCAACTCCCTATGCAGCACAGGTAGCGGCAGATGATGCAGGTGCAAAGGCTTTTGAGCAAGGTTTGAGAACTCTTACTGTTCAGGTAAAGGGACCTGGTTCAGGTAGAGAAACTGCTTTACGTTCATTACAATCAAGAGGATTTAAAATTTTATCAATTAAAGATACAACACCTATGCCACACAATGGAGCAAGGCCGCCAAAAAGAAGGAGAGTATAATGCAAGCTACATCAAATGTAATCGATAAAAACTGGAAAGCACTAATAAAACCAAATAAGTTAGAGATAAGCAGCAATGAGGACAAAACTATTGCTAAAGTAATAGCTGAGCCATTAGAAAAAGGTTTTGGTCAAACTATAGGGAATTCATTAAGAAGAATATTATTATCTTCAATTCAAGGAGCAGCGGTTACAGCGATTCAAATAGATGGTGTTCTTCACGAATTTTCTTCAATAAAAGGTGTTAGAGAAGATGTTACAGACATAGTTTTAAATGTAAAAAATTTAGCTATAAAATCCTCATCTTCAAATGCAAAAAAAATTATTCTTGATATTAAAGGACCAAAAGAAGTAAAAGCAAAAGACATTACACTTGTACCAGAAATAGAAATACTTAATCCTGAGCAAACAATTTGTAACTTAGATGAAAAAACTCATTTTCATATGGAGCTAATGGTAAGTACTGGGAAAGGTTACGTACAAGCACCTAAAAACAAAACTGATGAAAGTCCGTTAGGCTTAATATCAATAGACTCTTTATTTAGTCCAGTAAAAAAAGTTTCTTTTTCAGTTGAAAATACTAGAGCCGGTAGTGCATTAGACTATGATAAATTAGTCATGACTGTAGAAACTAACGGAACTGTAGATGCCGAAGATGCTATTGCATACTCTGCACGAATTTTCCAAGATCAACTATCAATGTTTGTTAATTTTGAGGATCCTCAAGAAATTGTTAAAGAAGTAAAATCTTCTGAACCAGAATTTAATAGAAATCTACTTAAAAGAGTCGAGGAACTTGAATTGTCAGTTAGATCAATGAATTGTTTGAAGAATGATAATATAATATATATAGGTGATTTAGTTCAGAAAACAGAGCCAGAAATGTTAAGAACTCCTAATTTTGGAAGAAAATCTCTTAATGAAATTAAGGAGGTATTAAATACGATGTCTTTATATCTAGGTATGGAGATTCCAAACTGGCCACCGGATAATATAGCTGAATTATCCAAGAAACTTGAGGAAAATAATTATTAATGAGACACGGTTTAGGTTACAGAAAATTAAATAAGACAAGCGAACATCGTAAGGCTTTATTTAAAAATATGCTTAATTCTTTGATTAAGTACGAACAAATTATAACCACTCTCCCCAAAGCCAAGGAACTTAAGCCGCAAATTGACAAAGTAATAACTATTGGGAAAAAAAATATTTTAAGCAATAAAAAAAGATTGTTTTCAAAACTACAGAACAAAAAATCCGTTACAAAAGTATTTGATGAATTATCAAAAAGATATAGTTCAAGAAAAGGAGGTTATTCGAGGGTTTTAAAAGCAGGTTTTAGAACAGGTGATGACGCTCCAATGGCTGTTATTGAGTTAGTGGATAGAAATATTGAAGCAAAAAAAGTCGATAAACCTAAAAAAAAACAAACAAAAGATAAAACAACAGAAACTTCATTAGAACCAAAAGCAGCAAGCAAATAATTTAAGCTTACATGACCAAAACCTTTACCGTAGACGATGATTTTAATGACTCACGTCTTGATAAATGGTTTAAAAATAACGTGATAAGCTTACCACATTCATTAATTGAAAAAATCATACGGCAAAACAAAATAAAAGTTAATAAAAAAAAAACTAAATCATCTTATAGGCTTCAAACGGGGGATTTAATAGAGATTTACGATATTTCAAAGTTTAAACCTACAGATAATAAAAAGAAATTAAAATATTTACCAAAAAAAAAAGAATTAAGTGTCTACGATGATTACGTAGTAGAAGATAATGAAAATTTCATAGTAATTAATAAACCCTCGGGAATACCTGTTCAATCTGGCACAAAATCATTTAAAAACGTAATTGATATATTAAAAAATACAAAATATTTTGAAAATTCTAAACCTTTTATCGTGCACAGACTAGATAAAGAAACCTCCGGAGTTCTTATTGTTGCTAAAAATAGAAAATACGCCCAACTCTTTACTAGTTTATTTAGAATAAGAAAAATTCATAAAACTTATCTTGCAATAGTTTTTGGTAAACCTGAAAAATCAATAAAAACAATGAATGACGTTCTAGTTTATTACGAAAATAATAAAAAAATAACTCAAAAAGCGATATCAAATATAAAAACTATAAGATCAAATGATGCTTATTCATTTTTAGAATTAAATCCAATTACTGGTAGAAAACATCAATTACGTAAACAGTTACTCAATATTGGAAATCCAATAGTAGGTGATGATAAATATTTTGTAACTAATAGAAAAAGAATTAAAATTAAAAATCTAATGTTACATGCTTATAAAATAAAATTTATGATTGGTAACGTTCAATATAATTTTAAAGCTAAATATAATGCTATGTTTGAAGGTTTCTTAAAAAAAAATTTTTAAATTTTATTTATATTTTTAATAAAAATATCAGCTAGTTTTTTTTCAAAATTTTTTGGCTTTATTCCTTTTTCATTTAACACAGATGTTACTTTTTTATTGTTTAAGCCACATGGAATAATTTTCGAGTATTGATTTAAATTATTAGATATATTTATCGAGCATCCATGAAAAGCAACCCATCTAGATATTCTTATTCCGATAGCTGCGATTTTTTTATCTTTAACCCAAATACCAATATTTTTTTTATCATTTTTAGCTAAGATTTTATAACCTTTTAAAAATTTTATTATACAATTTTCAATTACATTGATTAATTTTCTTATATCCTTTTTTCTTCTGTTTAAATCAATAGCGAAGTATATAATTTTTTGTCCAGGATTATGTAAGGTAATTTTACCCCCTCTGTTTGATTTAATAATTTTTATTTTTTTGTCCAGAATTTCTTTTTTATTAAAACTTACACCAGCTGTATATGTTGTGGGATGTTCTAGGATCCACAATAGTTCTCTGTTTTCACCATTTTTTACTGCTTCAACTCTTTTATTAAGATAAAGCATCGCTATTTTATAGGGTATACGTTTTTTGCTAATTTTTATTTCTATAGTCATTTAAATTGAATTTTATCATTATATAGACTAATAGTCTCAGAAAACTTTTAGAGGTATTTATGGCTATACCAAAAACAACAGAAGCAAAAAAAGTCAATTTGGATTTTAACAAAGAATTTATCAATACTTTCACTCAAAATATTGAGAGTGGAAATGTTGAATTTATTAACAAAACCCTAAAAGATTTACATGAGGCAGATGTAGCTAACTTAATAGAAAATTTAAATCCTGATATTAGAAATAAACTTATTGAAATAGAGTCGTTCAATATTGATCCAGAAATTTTCATAGAATTAAATGAGTCAATTCAAAGTGAAGTTTTACAATTACTTTCAATAGACTCGCTTATCAAAATAATAAAGCGATTGGAATCCGATAATGCTATAAAAATTCTTGAAAATTTATCAAAAGAAGTAAAAGAAAAAGTTTTAGAAAAACTTCCGCCAAAGGATAAATTTTTATTACAAGAAGGCTTAAGCTATCCTGAGGATTCCGCAGCAAGAATTATGCAAAGAGAATTTACTGCTGTACCAAGTAATTGGACAGTGGGTCAAACTATTGACTATCTTAGAGAGGACAAGGATCTTCCTGAAGAGTTTTTAGAAATATTTATTGTAGACAATGACTTCAAACCGATTGGAACAGTTCCTTCATCAAGGGTTCTAAGAACATCTAGAGATTTAAAAATGAACTCTATAATGAGAGACATGCCAGTCTTAATTTCAGTTAATATGGATAAGGAAGAAGTTGGTCTAACTTTTGAAAATTATAATTTATTATCTGCTGGGGTTGTAAATAAAGAAAATAAATTAGTTGGAATGATTACTGCTGACGATGTTGTGACAGTTGTTCAAGAGGAAGCAGAGGAGGATGCTTTGCGTTTAGCTGGTGTGGGTGATGAAGAAATTACTGATAGTGTAATGCTTAAAACAAAAAGAAGATTTAATTGGTTGTTATTAAATTTATTTACTGCGTTGCTTGCTACTTGGGTTATTAGTTTCTTTGGAGCTTCAATTGAACAGATGGTTGCCTTAGCTTTTTTAATGCCGATAGTTGCTTCTATGGGAGGAAATGCTGGAATGCAAACCTTAGCAGTTACCATACGAGCTATAGCTACTAAAGAATTATCAAAAAGTAATTTTAATCGAGTAGTCGGTAAAGAATTTTTAATAGGTATTTTGAATGGTATTATTTTTGCAATAATTACTGCTATAATAGTTCAGCTATGGTTTAAAGAGTTAAATCTCTCTCTATTAATTGGAATATCAATGATTTTAAATATGATTGTTGCAGGATTGTTTGGAATTTTAGTGCCGGTGTCATTAAAAAAATTGAATATAGATCCTGCTTTAGCTTCAAGTGTTTTTGTAACAACTATTACAGACGTCATTGGATTCCTTTCATTCCTAGGCTTAGGATCTTTTTATTTTTTAAATTAAATATTATCAATTAATCTCGTATTTCTGATGTAATATGCAATAAACAAGTTAAATTTTTTGTTTGGTCTTTTAATTTTTTTAAAACTTTTAGTATTGTAATTTTCTAAATAGTCTATTTTACTTGCTCCTAGATTTATTAAGTTTTTTTTTATTTTATTAAGATTAAACAAATCATAATTTTTTTTTATTTTTCTCTTTAAATTACTTAGATAATAAAAAATATTAGAAGCAATCATCATTTGATTTTTGTCAAGATTTGAATTTCTTGATGAGCAAGCTACGCCATTATTTTCTCTTATTGTTTTACATTCAATTATTTTAGATTTAATCTTTCTTTTTTTAATGTGTTTTTTAATCAGATACAGTTGCTGAAAATCTTTTTTTCCTAAAAAGATATATCTAGGTTTAATTATTTCTAAAAACCTGTTAATTACATTTAAAACACCCTCAAAATGACCTTTTCTAAATTTACCACATAATTTTTTTGAAGATTTATCTAAAAAAACTTTGTT
>MDTG01242008.1_pt1 | contig 10267 bp, 13 predicted proteins | sample 811421 | NCBI WGS metagenome assembly MDTG01 (sample SAMN05326645, study PRJNA326480) | marine metagenome | isolation source: seawater | place: Pacific Ocean: South East | collected 2011
CCGAACAGTATTCCTCAAAAAAGCCCGGGTCAAATGAGATAAAAGCGTACCAACAGCTGTTAACGGTGACTAGTGAAGCTAAAGATGAGTTAGAAGACACAACGGAATTAACTTCTCCAAACCAAGTGCTAAGCATTGGTAAAGCCATGCACGTTATCCATGACCAATATCTGGTCACGGCAGACAAATTAGGTACGAATATTGTTAATCTTGCAAAAGCGGAATGGTTGAGAGTTCGGGGACAGCTATTGTTTGAAGAGGGCTTAAAAAGTCAACCTCTGTTAGTTCCCCTCGCCATGAAACTGGACAATAACTTATTAAAGATTTCCGATGATCACAAACAATTATTTACTCGTTTTGGATTGGAAATTCGCACAAGAGGAAAGGAATCCATCATTGTCATGGGTGTACCTAATCTTTTACGTCAGCAAAACCTACAGCAATTGATCCCCGATTTACTGACTTTTGTGGCTAACCATGAAGTAGAATCTCAGTCTTTGAATAAGAAAGAGTTGGCGGATTGGCTGTCCTTTCAAATCACACGTGTGAAAGATACCTATACTCTCTCAGAAGCGATTCAAATTTTGGCCGATATTGAATTAACTTGGAAAGACAGTTTGCCTCTTGACGATAGAACATTTGTTAAACCTGTCGACTTTTTGCCGACCATCACGACATTTACCCTATGAATAATCAATCTTTACCCCTAGCTTTATTTTTGATGGGGCCAACCGCCTCAGGAAAAACTGAACTTGCCATACGTTTGCGTCAGAGGTTTCCGGTGGAAATCATTTCTGTTGATTCCGCTCTCATTTATAAAGGTATGGATATTGGTACGGCAAAGCCAGACACTACTGAGCAGTCTTTAGCTCCCCATCGTTTGATCGATATTCTTGATCCAAGTGAAGCTTATTCTGCCGCCGACTTTCGTAAAGATGCATTGTCAGAAATGCATAACATTGTGGCGCAGGGAAAAATTCCCTTATTGGTCGGTGGAACAATGTTATATTACAAAGCATTGCTTGAAGGTTTGTCGCCACTTCCTGCGGCAAATCCCGAAATTCGCCAGCAAATTGAGCAACAAGCATTGACTCTTGGGTGGGATACGATGCACGATAGGCTTAAAGAAGTCGACCCTGTTGCTGCACAAAGAATACACCCCAACGATCCACAACGGTTATCGAGAGCGTTGGAGGTATATCAAATCACGGGCAAGACTTTGACAGAGCTGACTCAAACAAAAGGTGACAGTCTACCATTTAACGTCAGACAATTTGCAATAGCGCCCACGGAAAGGGCAGAACTCCATCGTCGTATTGAACAACGCTTCAATAATATGATCGAGGCGGGTTTTGAGCAGGAAGTTCGTCGACTTTATGCTCGAGAGGACCTGCACTCAGATCTACCCTCTATTCGTTGTGTTGGTTATCGACAGATGTGGGAATATTTGGATGGAAGTAGTACATTCGAAGATGCTGTTTTTAAAGGTGTCTGTGCTACCCGTCAATTGGCCAAGCGACAAATTACCTGGTTGCGCAGCTGGGATAATTTAACTTGGTTAGATAGTGAGAACATTGAACAAGCATTTGAAACGATGTCAGAAACGATCCTTTCTGACCGTGGAGATGGTGTAATAATGTGATCATTTTTGCGTCTACATACCTTGTTCGTTAGTGATGACTTGAAATTTTTGCTTCAAGGCACCATAACCATACACGACAGGGTATTTTTATTGGTTTAGCTCAGATTATTGCCAAGTATCATTTGGTAAAATGGCTAAATAAACAAAACATGACTAAAAAAAGGAAAATAAAATGGCTAAGGGGCAATCTTTACAAGACCCGTTTTTAAATGCACTGCGTCGCGAACGTATTCCCGTGTCAATCTATCTGGTAAATGGAATTAAACTGCAAGGCCAGATCGAATCGTTCGATCAGTTTGTTATCTTACTGAAGAACACCGTAAATCAAATGGTATATAAGCACGCTATATCAACGGTTGTACCTGCTCGTCCTGTCAGTCATCACAGCGGAGAGCGCCCACAGGGTAGTGAACGTCAGCCCGAGAAATCAGAAGATTAACCATCTGTTGTTTATTAATATTATCTTAGGGAGTTGATTGCTTGTTTGACCGTTATGAAGCCGGTGAGCGAGCCGTACTTGTTCATATCAACTTCACGCAAGAAGGTGAGTGGGAAGATCTCAATGAATTTGAGATGCTGGTGTCTTCTGCAGGGGTTTCTGCGTTACAAGTTGTAACAGGGAGTCGCCAGTCCCCACATCCTAAATATTACGTTGGAGAGGGTAAGGCCCAAGAAATTGCACATGCTGTGCGAATGATGGGGGCTGATATTGTTTTATTTAATCACTCTCTTTCTCCTGCCCAAGAACGTAACCTAGAAAAGTTGTGTAAATGTAGAGTCCTTGATCGTACGGGCTTAATACTTGATATTTTTGCTCAAAGAGCGCGAACTCATGAAGGAAAGCTTCAGGTTGAGTTGGCGCAGTTGCGTCATATCTCGACGCGACTGATACGCGGATGGACACACTTAGAAAGGCAAAAAGGGGGAATAGGTCTACGTGGCCCAGGAGAAACTCAGTTAGAAACTGACCGACGTTTATTGCGTGACAGAATAAAAGCAATATTGCGGCGTTTAGAAAAAGTTGCGAAACAGCGTGAACAAGGCCGTCGCGCAAGAAATAGAGCAGAGATTTCGACTGTATCACTAGTTGGTTATACCAACGCAGGGAAATCAACACTGTTCAACCAGATAACTCAAGCGAGTGTTTATGCTGCAGATCAGTTATTTGCCACACTTGATCCTACATTACGTAAGATAGATGTGGTCGATGTTGGTTCTGCCATTTTGGCTGATACGGTTGGATTTATCCGACATTTGCCACATGATCTTGTTGCAGCTTTTAAAGCGACGCTGCAAGAAACTCAAGAAGCTGACATTTTGTTACATGTTGTCGATGCTAGTGATGAGCGTTTTCGTGAGAATATTCACGCTGTTCACGAAGTATTAGAAGAAATTGATGCCCATGATATTCCAGCTTTGGTTGTGATGAATAAAATCGACAATCTAGAAGGGCAGGAACCTCGTATAGAGAGGGATGAGGATGGCGTTGCTTCTGTCGTTTGGTTATCTGCGATGGAAGGTAAGGGGACAGAATTACTTTTTGCAGCGTTATCTGAACGTCTTGCAAGTCAAATGGTTCAGTATCGCTTACGAGTTACTCCTCGATATCAGGGACGCATCCGTAGTACATTTTTTCAAATGCGATGCATTGAACGTGAAGAATATGACCAAGACGGTAACTTGTTGATTGATATTCGTATGCAACAAGTGGATTGGTCTAGACTAGAAAAAAGAGAAGGGGCAGTTTTGCGTGACTTTATAGTTACTTAAATGACTGCTACAGTATAACGTCATATCAAATGATGGAGCTTTCTAATGGCGTGGAATGAGCCAGGTAATAATAACGGCAATAATGGCCGCGATAATGACCCTTGGGGTAACAACCGTGGCAACAAGGGTGGTCGTGATCAAGGGCCGCCAGATTTGGATGAAGTGTTCAACAAGCTGAGCCAGAAACTGGGTGGAAAGTTTGGTGGTAGCGGGGGGAAAGGTTCCTCGTTCGGTGGTGGGGCCATGGGTTTTGGTGTCATTGCGGTTATTGCCATCGTACTCTGGGTTGTCTCAGGATTCTACACTGTTAATGAAGGTGAGCGAGGGGTTGTTCTCAGACTCGGAAAATACGACCGAATGGTTGATCCTGGTCTGAACTGGCGACCAAGGTTTATCGATGCTGTGACCGCAGTTAACGTACAGGCCATTCGTTCATTGCGCTCATCTGGGTCGATGCTGACTAAAGATGAGAATGTGGTTTCTGTGGCGATGGAAGTTCAGTACCGTGTTGCGGATCCTTATAAATACCTTTATCGAGTCACTAGCGCGGACGATAGCTTGCGTCAAGCGACAGATTCCGCATTGCGCGCTGTAATTGGTGATTCACTGATGGATAGCACCCTAACTAAAGGTCGTCTATCAATCCGCCAAAATACTCAAACCTTACTGGAAGACATTGTCGACAGTTACGATATGGGTATTGAGGTTGTTGCGGTTAACTTTGAGAATGCTCGCCCCCCAGAGCAAGTGAAAGACGCATTTGATGATGCGACAGCATCACGTGAGGACGCAGTTCGATTTGTGCGCGAGGCAGAAGCTTATCAAAACGATATTATTCCAAAAGCGAAGGGTCGAGCTGAGCGTCTACTCAAAGAAGCACAAGGCTACAGCGAGCGCATTATCAATGGTGCTTTGGGTCAAGTCTCACAGTTTGAGAAATTATTGCCAGAATACCAAGCGTCTCCAGAGGTTACTCGTAACCGTCTCTATTTAGACACGATGGAACGCGTATATTCCAATACCTCTAAGGTATTAATCGACTCCGAAGCAAGCGGTAACCTGCTTTATTTGCCACTTGATAAGCTGACAGAGCAAAAAAGTTCTGCTAGAAAAAGTGTCACTCAGGAAACATCGACATACGATAAAATTGAACTAGAGCCTCAGGGCAATCCGCAAAGCACTGATTCGTCAAGTCGTTCAAGCTCACGTCAAGGGAGATATTAACCATGCGTAAACTAATGATCCCTATATTGGCTCTTGGTTTGGTCGCTCTGCTATCCTCATTGTTTGTTATTGAGGAAGGTGAGCGTGGAATCGTTCTTAGGTTTGGCCGAGTTTTGAAAGACAACAACGAGATTGCAAAAGTCTACGAGCCCGGTTTGCACTTTAGGATTCCTTTTTTCGATAGAGTTGAAATATTAGATGCGAAGATTCAGACCATGGACGGACGCTCCGATCGCTTCGTTACATCTGAGAAAAAAGACGTCATTATTGATTCGTACGTAAAGTGGCGAATCGAAGATTTTGGTCAATTTTATCTCGCGACAGGTGGCGGTAATATCGGTACTGCACAAACCCTGCTTGGTAGAAAAGTCACCGATGTGCTTCGTTCTGAAATTGGTTCAAGAGAAATCAAGCAAATAGTTTCAGGCCCACGTAATGAAGATATTTTACCAGACAGCACTGATAGCGATGTTGTTACTACCGAAGCGGCAAAAGAAGCCTTGGAAGTAGATGGTGAGCGTGACATGATCATGAAGAATGTCTTAAACGATACTCGTAAAGATGCCATGGAAGATCTTGGTATTCACGTATTTGACTTTCGGATGAAGAAAATCAACTTACCAGATAGTATCAGTCGATCAATCTACGATCGTATGCGTGCTGAACGTGAGTCAGTGGCAAGACAGTTCCGTTCTGAAGGTCGTGAGCAAGCTGAGGTGATTCGTGCACAAGCAGAGCTTGAAGTTGCAACGATCTTAGCTGAAGCAGACAAATCAGCGCGAGTAACTCGTGGTGATGCTGATGCGAAAGCGGCGAAAATTTACGCAGATGCTTACAATAAAGACCCTGAGTTCTTTGGCTTCTTGCGTTCATTAAATGCCTATCGTAAGTCATTTAGTGATAAGAGCGATATCCTAGTTCTTGATCCAAAGAGTGATTTCTTTAAATACATGAATCAGGCCTCGGGCAAACCGTCTAACTGATAGATATACTGTTCACTAGGGCTCCTTCGGGAGCCCTTTTTATCGGAAGAAGTAATGATAGATAGTCTTTTTTTAGCGCTAGGCATTGTGCTGATCGTTGAGGGCCTAGGTCCAATGATAGCGCCGAATGGCTGGAGACATATGGTGGCTCAATTGAGTCAACAGCCTGACAACCAGTTGCGCAGAGTGGGTGGATGCTTGGTTGTAACAGGCATGGTTATTGTGTTTATGCTCGCATAGCTTTAGTAATGAGGTGGTGGCGGCTCTTTGGCAGGATCAGAAGTAAGGTGAGAGCTATCTAAGTTCTTCATCTTACCAACCACATATTTCATTTGATCTTGCATCTTAGAAATCAAAAGCTGCTGCTGTGTTATTGCTTGATTTAACTCTTCGATGGTTTGCTCTTGGAAAGCCAATTGACATTCTAAGTCATTCACACGACTTTCTAGCTTCCCCAGTTCATTTTCGTTCATGATTAATAATCCACATTCCAAGCTTGAGCCATTCCTGCTGACGTTCCAGAGACGACACGATCTTGGCTATCAAAGGCCGCATCATACACTACTGCGCGAGGAGGGCGAGTATCTTTTAATGGCTCCGCTTCAAAACCATCGATCTGTTTTCCTGTTTTGGTTCGCCATACCATGACTCTGCTTGAGGGTGTGCCAGTTACCAAATAACGGCCATCGTCAGAGAAGCGAGCACTGGAAAAAATTAATTGACGTGAGTAACTGCGAAGTTGAGCAATCTTTTCACCAGTGTTGAGATCCCAAATGAAGGCTTGATTTCCACCATCTGAGGTCAATGCGTATTTGCCGTCTCTTTGCAAAGCCACTCGATTGATGCGCTGGCCATGCTCGAATGTACGTAATATTTGTCCTGTTGTAGTATTCCAGAGGTAAGCCTTGTAGTCATTACCACCGGTAAGGGCAAAACGCCCGTTTGGAGAGAGTGCCACTGTATTGATTTTTTCGTTATGTGCGAGAAACTCTAATCTTCTACCTGTAGCGAGATTTACATAGATCGCTTTTCCATTGGATAGGCCCAATAAGACTTGGTCACCATTGCTTGCTATATCAATGTCTCTAATAAGGCCATCAGAGATTGACCACAAACCTTCAGCCTGCGTCCATGCTAAATCCCACACTGCAAAGTTAGTTTGAGTGGCAGTGACGGCAAATCGCCCATTATCGGAAATACGGATCTTAGAAACTGTACTGGCTTCTGGATCTTGTGGACCGAGAGACGCTAATTGTGAATTCTCGTAAAGATCCCAAAATACCAACTGCTGCTCTTTTGAATAAATAAGCGCGAAGCGTGCATCACGACTTAAAGCAAAACTGGTGGTGCCGTTTGCTTCTATCGTCCAGCGTTGAGCATCTTGGTTGGAGAAAAAACAGCCATTTAACGTAAAAATGACAAAAAGCATAAAGATTAAGTTAAAAATTATACGCATTAAATCCCAATATCCGCTTCGTTTACGTTCAAATAAGTGGCATATTGGTTATATTGGTACAACATGCTTGTGTGCACCAGAAAAAAATGTATCTTTGTGCACAAAGACAAATGGTTAGCCATTATTTGGAGAATTAAATGAAATCGATTTTTAAAGTGTCATTGCTTGCCGCGACGGTTGCGTTAGCTGCTGGCTGTCAAAAAGAAGAAACAAAAACAGATGCAGCGCCTAAAGCAGAACAAGTGCAGGCAGAAGCGGTTTCTTTCAAAAATGAAGATGATAAAGCGGCTTATGCCATTGGTGTTTCTTTCGCAAATTACTTGAGTACCAGCCTAGAGAAACCCAGTGAAATTGGTATTACTTTAAATAAAGACTTGGTACTTCAGGGTATCGAAGACGTTTTTGCTGGTAAACCTAGCCTTGACGAAGAGCAAACACGCAGCGCTTTAGAGTCTTTAGATAAGCGTGTTGCAGATACGATGCAAAAGAAAGCAACAGAGAAAGCAGCCGAAGCGAAAAAATTGGGTGATGATTTCCGCGCGAACTTCGAAAAAGAAGAGGGCGTTAAAAAGACAGATACAGGCCTACTATATCAAGTCATGAAGGGAACAAAAGGTGAACATCCAAAAGATACTGACACAGTTCAGGTTCACTATAAAGGTACATTGATTGACGGCACTCAGTTCGATAGCTCTTATGATCGCGGAGAGCCAGCCACCTTCCCATTGAATCGAGTGATTCCTGGTTGGACTGAAGGTGTACAATTAATGTCTGTTGGATCTAAATACAAATTTGTTATTCCACCAGAGCTTGCTTATGGTGAACAAGACACACCAACTATTCCGGCAAACTCAACACTTGTGTTTGAAGTTGAGCTACTTAAAATCGACAACGAGGAAGAAAAAGCCGTTCAATAAAACGAACACTCATCCACGTTATCTTAAGGGGCCCGGTTTAGACCGGGCCTTTTGTTTATGTAAACCTAGCATCTTGACGTTATTTGATTATATGAATTGGCAAAAATAGGATGGGCTATGTTAACAGAAAAAGCGTGATTAGATGCTTGGCTAGAATTTTCTGATAAGCTTAGATAAATTTATTGATTTTCACTTTGGAAGGCGACAAAAAGTGACGAATACAGAAAGTGTCAGTACTGAAATGTTACTCGATATTGAGTCGGTAAATGTTATGCCATTCAGTCAGGATGATAAAATAATTCTTAGGTCCTATGAGGCGGTCGTCGATGGTATCGCAAGTCTGATCGGTCCATTTTGTGAAATAGTGCTTCATTCACTTGAAGATTTAAACACCTCTGCGATTAAGATTGCTAATGGAGAAAATACGGGACGGCAAGTCGGGTCTCCTATTACAGACCTTGCTTTGAAAATGTTGCAAGATATTGAGGGTTCAGAACGAAATTTTTCCCGTTCCTATTTTTCCCGAGCGAAGGGCGGCGTGCTTATGAAGTCTATTACCGTCGCAATTCGAAATGGCAACAATCGTGTGATTGGCTTGCTGTGTGTCAATGTTAATTTAGATGCACCATTTTCACAGGTTTTACAATCTTTTATGCCGACAGAAGAAGCAAAAGAGGCTGCATCGTCGGTTAACTTTGCCAGTGATGTAGAGGAGTTGGTCGATCAAACCGTTGAAAGAACGATTGAAGAAATTAATGCAGATAAGTCAGTGTCAAATAATACTAAAAACCGCCAGATTGTTATGGAGCTGTTTGATAAAGGTATTTTTGATATCAAAGATGCCATTAACCGGGTGGCTGAAAGATTAAATATTTCTAAGCACACCGTGTATTTGTATATCAGGCAACGAAAAGTTGAGGATGATGATAAATGAATAGACTAACCTATACGCTCGTTGTGAATGGCTCAGTTTATGGTGGTCAATCTGCGCGCAATGCTTATCAATTTGCCAATGCTCTCGTCGCCAGAGGTCATACGTTAGTCAGCGTTTTCTTCTATAAAGAGGGTGTGACTAATGGCAGTGCTTTGACTGTTCCAGCAAACGATGAGTTTGATTTGGTAAAAGGTTGGCAGAAGCTTGCCAAAGAACATGGTGTTCGTCTAGAGACCTGCGTTGCTGCCGCATTACGTCGCGGTATACTGAGTGAAGAGGAATCTTCTTTACATGGCCTAGATAGCCACAATCTTGCAGCAGGGTTTGAACAAGCCGGTTTAGGTAGCCTAGCTGAAGCGATGTTAGTCCAAGATAGGGTGGTTCAATTTTGACATCACTAACGTACGTATTTTGTTCTGCTCCACATTCGACATCATCTGGTCGAGAGGGGTTGGATGCTTTGTTGGCAGCCTCTGCATATTGTGAGGACATTCGAGTCATATTTTTGGGTGATGGTGTGTATCAATTACTCAAAGATCAAGAGACTCAGCAAATTTTAAGTAAGGGCTATGCCCCGTCGTTCAAGCTAATGGAACTATATGATATTGAGTCTATTTATATTTGTGAATCTTCGATGAAAGAACGAGGGTTAGTGTTATCTGACCTTTTAATTGACGTTCAACTTCTTGATTCGACGGCGCTGTCGAATCAATTGCACGATGCAGATAAAGTTCTCACATTCTAGGTTTATTATGCTTTATATCATTAAATCCCTTCATTCATTAGAACTTGTTACTGGCTTTGATGCTTCTCACGACGCTATGTTACTGGTTGAAGATGCTATCTATGCAGCGATTTCTGGACACAAGATGTATAACATGTTGAGAGATCTCAAGGTTTATGTACTTGATGCCGATGTTATGGCCAGAGGCTGTGCGACGAAAATGAGCAAGACAACGAAAACGATTAGTTATGATGGCTTTGTTGAATTGACTGAACAGCATTCAAATATCATCACATGGCCTTAAAACTTGTCCAACTTTGATGTCATGGATTGTTTTTTACCAAGATGGCTAAAAAAGATCCGTATATTTCTTGACAGCCAGAGCACTAAAAAATAGAATTTTGCGTCCCTGACTGCGACTGTTAGTCAGGGAATAGATTTTTCACAAAGCTTACTTTCAAGTAAATCAGGAGCTAGTTAATGGCAACTATTAACCAGTTGGTACGTAAACCTCGTGCAAAGCAAGTTGTTAAAAGCAACGTGCCTGCACTAGAAGCGTGCCCACAAAAACGTGGTGTATGTACTCGTGTTTACACTACTACACCTAAAAAACCTAA
>MDTG01412229.1_pt1 | contig 10267 bp, 3 predicted proteins | sample 811421 | NCBI WGS metagenome assembly MDTG01 (sample SAMN05326645, study PRJNA326480) | marine metagenome | isolation source: seawater | place: Pacific Ocean: South East | collected 2011
ATATAATAGCGGTTTACTCAGCACAAGGATGCTTGCATGGCAGCACCTAAGAATATCTCGATTAATGGCTGTAAAACGCATAATTTGAAAAATGTCAGCGTTGATATTCCTTATCATCAGTTAACGGTGGTTACCGGATTGTCCGGTTCGGGTAAGTCATCGCTTGCTTTTGACACCTTGTTTGCTGAAGGGCAACGTCGCTATGTCCAATCGTTGTCTACTTACGCACGGCAATTTGTCTCAATCATGGACAAACCCGATGTTGAATCCATCACCGGCTTGTCTCCGGCTATCTCTATCGAGCAGAAGGCAGGCATGCATAACCCACGCTCAACCGTAGGTACTATCACCGAAATTTATGACTATATGCGCCTGCTCTATGCACGCGTTGGTCAACCACACTGTCCGGAGCATGGTGAAGCACTCGATGCACAATCCATCAGCCAAATTGTTGACCAAGTCCTTGCGCTTGAACCAGGCACCAAAATCATGCTTATGGCACCGACATTGAAGCAAAAAAAAGGCGAGTTCAAACAACTGCTGCAAGATTTGCGCCGTCAGGGATTTGTGCGCGTGCGCTTAAATGGTGAAGTAATGGATCTCGATGCGCTTGATGGATTGCCTGCTGCCAAAAAAAATGATCTTGATATCATTATTGATCGGCTGAAAGTCAAAGCTGAACACCAGCAACGCCTTGCCGAATCGATTGAAACCGCCTGTGATCTGGCAGAAGGTAGCGTTGTCATTGGCTTTATGGATAGTGATCAGCCTGACTTGTTGTTTTCTAACCGCTTAGCCTGTAGTCAATGTGGCTACAGTGTTGGTCGATTATCGCCACGTTCATTTTCATTCAATAGCCCTGAAGGTGCATGCAGTGCTTGCGATGGCTTAGGCGTTAAATCAGGCTTCGACGTTGAGAAACTGATTCCAATGCCCGAGCTATCCATTCAAAATGGCGCCATTCGCTGTTGGGATAAACCCGCGTCATACTATTTTCAGTTACTGGTTGGCTTGAGCCGGCATTTGGAATTTTCTCTCGAGACGCCCTGGAAGGATTTGCCATCAGATATTCAGAAAACCATATTACACGGCGCAGTTGGCGTTATACCCTATACTAAAATGCGCCTCAAAGGCCGCTTTAAAATTAAAAATCGCCGTTTTGAAGGGGTGATCAAGAGCATGCAAAAGCGCTACATGGAAACCGAAAGTGAAGTCGTTCGTACTGAAATGAGCCAGTATCTCAGTGAAAAGCCCTGCGATGTTTGCCATGGTACCCGTCTTAATCAACAAGCACGACACACCTTGGTAGGGACACGCTCATTACCCGAAATATCTGGATTATCGATCGAAAAACTGGCTGAATTTTTTGCTCAATTAACGCTCTCTCATGAAAAAACGTTGATTTCAGAGCCCATTATGCGTGAGATTCACTCCCGTGTTGACTTTCTACTCCACGTCGGACTGAGCTATCTAAGCCTTGATCGTGCAGCAGAAACACTCTCAGGTGGCGAAGCACAGCGTATCCGCCTTGCTAGCCAGATTGGCTCGGGTCTTACCGGCGTCATGTATATACTTGATGAGCCCTCAATTGGCTTGCATCAGCGTGACAACCAGAAACTGATCAATACCCTATGTACACTCAGGGATCTGGGTAATAGCGTCATTGTGGTCGAGCATGATGAAGACACCATGTTGCAAGCGGATCATTTGATCGACATCGGTCCAGGCGCAGGTATTCATGGCGGTGAAGTGGTTGCCTCTGGCCCCCCGAGTACTATCTGTGCACACCCTGATTCACTGACGGGCCAGTACCTCAGTGGTAAACGTAAGATTGCCTTACCTGCACAGCGCGTTGCCAACAACCCTGAAAAGCAGCTTCAAATAACCGGTGCTGCAACCAATAATCTCAAAAGTATTGATGTCAATATCCCGGTCGGTCTCTTGACAGTCATTTCAGGTGTTTCAGGGTCTGGAAAATCCAGCTTAATCAATGACACCATCTATCCAGCATTGCATAACCGTCTAGATCGATACGATACTCGACACAACGAGGGGATCTATCAGACCATCACTGGCAGTCATTACTTTGATAATATCATCAAGATCGACCAAAGCCCGATTGGCCGCACGCCACGATCAAATCCGGCAACCTATACCGGTATGTTCAGCACCATTCGAGAACTGTTTAGCCAGGTGCCCGAAGCACGGAGTCGTGGCTATACGCCTGGTCGCTTTAGTTTTAATGTACGCGGCGGTCGCTGCGAAGCATGCCAAGGCGATGGCTTAAAGCGGGTTGAAATGCACTTCCTTGCGGATGTGTATGTCACCTGTGACAGCTGCCAGGGCAAGCGTTACAACCGAGAAACTTTGGACATTCGTTTTAAAGGCCTTAACATCCATGAGGTACTGGATTTAAGCATTGAAAAGGCGCTGGCTTTTTTTGATGCGATTCCAAGTGTGAAGCGTAAACTGGCCACACTGGAGTCAGTTGGTTTAGGCTATGTCAAGCTTGGCCAAAGTGCGACGACCCTATCGGGTGGTGAAGCTCAGCGCATGAAACTTTCTCGGGAATTGTGTAAACGCGACACAGGCAGGACTTTTTATATCCTCGATGAGCCTACTACTGGGTTGCATTTCCATGATGTCAAACACTTACTTGAAGTACTCTTTACCCTGCGCGACCATGGTAACACCATTGTTGTCATTGAGCACAATCTTGATGTGATCAAAATGGCAGACTGGCTGATTGATATCGGCCCTGAGGGCGGGGATGCAGGCGGTCAGCTGGTTGGCTGCGGTGCCCCCGAGCAGATTAGCAAAGTGAAACGATCGCATACTGGCGTATTTCTTAAGCCAGTCCTGAAAAAATCGATTGCCTGATCTATCCCATCGGCTCTGCCCTCACTCTATTGCTCGATATGCTCGAATAGTCGTTTCATTACCCACGCGGTGGTATTTATGACCTGAGGCCATTCTTAGCGATTAAAACTGTCGATTTATCATATCTGTGCTATATAAACACTAATAAGCATAGGAGATGAAATCATGCCATATACCATTGACGAACAACGCTTTCAGCCGATGACAGTTGCCTCTATCGATATGTTGTCTTTACCCCTCTCGATGAACAAGCAGATCACTAAGATTATTGCGAAAGCCAAAGATCCTGCAACCGGTGGTCAGCCGTATGATGATACAGATATTCTCTATTTTCGTGATGCGCGTTTTCACAATAATCTTTTACACGATATGGTCTCACGCAATATGCTTGACCCATCACTGGTGATACTGTGTCGTTCCATTGGCATGAACGAAGCTGAAGTGACGGCATTCATAAACCGATACAAACCCGTACAACGGTTTGGCGCAAAGGCAGTAGCATCTGGTGAACACAAATATGCACATTATGAAGCTAAAGTTGATGACTTCCTTGCTTTGCTGGACCGGCAAGATCAGGTGGTGCAAGACAAGCTTCACGCGCTTGTGAATTGTAAAAATGATAGACAAAGCCCTCTGGAAATCTCTGCGCACGGCAATAATCCAGCCCTCGTTCGACTGCTTATCGGCTGTGGTGCAACAATTGACAAAGCAGTTGAGACAGCTGTGGTGGAAACAAGATATACCGTCGATAGCCCCGAGCAAATTGCCATTCAAAAACTTGTTGGCGTTACCATTGAGCCAAATTCTAGTGCGGATGCACGTAACCGGCTGTCATCTGGTGGCTCCCTAAGTTCAGCTTCGCCAGTGCATAGCTCTGATAGTGGGGAAACCACCTATGATGACTCATCCAGTGATTCAGATTTAACTGATAAAGAGGATTTTTCTCCGATTAAAAAATCCTAATACATCTGTCTACGAGAATGCTAGCAATCATCTTTCTGGGCGGCATATTCTATGATTGACAGGCACACCTTCTGTGTCTTGTTGTTTTTGACGCACGTGTGTGTCATGACACGATAACACTACGACATAACCTATCTTGCATGCATTGAGTTAATTGGCTTGAAAGATAGTTGGCGATGCTAAATCACTGGCACCACAATCTGGGATGCAATCGCATAATGAATCTGCTACCATGGTGGCAATTTAAAGTTACAACAGTGCGCCATGCCAAAAAACAAAAAATCCGGCGGCAAGAAAAAGGGCCCCAATGGTCATAACGGATCAAACGCCAGCCCTGCAAAATCTAAAAATCCATCTGCTTCTCAACACGCCTCCGATGAGACCGATTATTTCTGGTCTAGTGTGCTTGATGAAAATGACTTTCCAGTCCCCAAAGATCTTTATGCGCACGATGTGGTTGGGAAAACGTTGTGGCAAACCATTGCGCATCATGGCAAGCCCGATGCAGCAATCGATCGCATTCGTCGTCGTATGTCGCGCCCTAAGAACGAACATGCACGCTTGATTAATAGTAAAAATAGTGAAGGCTATAGCCCGCTTGGTGAAGCCATTTGTCATGGTAATATGCCAGCAGTTTTGATGTTGATCAGTCTCGGTGGCATACTTGAAGATGCTGTTCCACACGGTTTGTGGCTGCATGCCATTATTCGTCATTTGGCGGCGATTGATTTATCCTTTGTTGAAGAAAAACTCCATTCGTCATCATTACTCAATCACCCAGATGCGCAGGGGCAGACGCCGTTGGGCATTGCGATCACAACCCTTCAGCATCCTCAATTGGCCTTCGCTTTGTTACACGCAGGGGCTGACCCTAACGTGAGCTACGAGCATGATGAGCATCTGCTACATGACGCCATGCGTTTTGGTGCAGGCCTCAAGCATGCAGAACCCACAGGACAACCGCTTTTGGCGAATGTCTCTGATTTGCTCGAACAACTTTTACAAAAACTGGATCGAGACTATGTGTTGGCATCTTTTGTGGATGGACGTAATGCTCTGATGGAAGCTGCTATTCAGGGAAAATCTCGTTGGGTATCGATCATTTTGTCCTACCATCCGGCATGCCATCACGTCAATCAGGATGATAGAAATGTGCTGCATTTACTTGCTGATATTCCTGACAAGCTCTTTACTGGTGGCCACCAAGACACTGTTTTTCTCTTAGATGAGGCTGGCATCGATTTTCTCGCTCAGGATATTGATGGAAACACCCCCGCCATGCGTGCGCTGAAACAGAGAAATTCCAATATTGCAAACCTTTTGTTAGATACCCGCCCTGGACATGTTCACTTGGTCAACCGTGCTGGGGAGCATATGCTTTTTATTGCGATTCAATCCGGTATGCGCCACATATGCGAAACCATTTTTGAACTGGAGCGTACTGATCCAGGAAAAGTGCCGCTGATACAGATCAATTGCCCGGTCACTCTGCATCATCATATACTGATACAAAAAGTCAGTGGCACAGAAGTCATGCCTGACGAGACTATTTCGCCCATTGCATTGGCTATTTTGTTGTGGAAATCGCAAAGTGAACCCTATTATTTCTTAATGATGTTGCTTCGTCGAAGTCATGACGCTGACCACAGTAAAGAATCGCTGTACCGATATGCCGTTGCCGTCAACTGCATTCACGCGCTACCATTGTTGGCAAGCTTTGGTATTCCCGTGCCTGCAAACCTCCGTTCGCAATTGCTTCGCGTGGGTGGAGATGCGGCACAGCATATCTCCGCTATTGATGATGTTAATCAGTCACTTGAAGCACATAAAGACGCCAAGGTACTGACAGATATACAAAATATCCCTCTGGCCTACTTTCCGTTTAACTGGATTACGCAACGACCCGACTTAGTTGGGGACTATTTTGTGGTGCGCTGTTTGGAATCGCATGACTATCATCTCAAAACGGCCAGGCTCTGGGAGTGTATTACTTTTTCAGAAAAGAGTCGCTTGAGCATGTTTGATCATAGAGAAAATGATTTTGCAGAGGAGCTGAAGCGTATTTTTCAAGCCATGGTGTTGGCATTCGAGTATGATAAGCTCAATAAACGGTGTAGAAAGGAGTATCGCGACAATTTAACCACCTTAGGCCTCACTTTTGATAAAGCTTGTCCAGAAGCGATGGGTATGTTCACAAGAAACCCAAGCTACACTGAAAGCATGTCTCGCATGATTGCCCCTTATTATCCTGATGGCAGTGACCGATCAGGGCCGGGTGACGCAGAGGCTTTTTGGCGAACGATGTTACTTGCAACCCCGCCCCTTTCCACATACGGTTTAAATAAAACAAATCAACATTCGGTTTTTTCAGTGCTTATCGATGTAGTTGATTCAACTATCCTTGATTGTCTCGTCAAAAAACTCGCGCAACCAATGTATTTTATTTATGGCCTGCATGTGTTGCACCAATGCCAGGATGTGACGATTCGACAACGGGTTCTTGATCAGTTTCATCAACTCTTAGGCAATGATTCACTTCATGAAAAACCGACCATTTTTAATGCATTGATGTCCAAAATTCGTGGTCAACCGCTGGATCGTCCAACCATTATTTGCACCTCTGCTGAGCAGCCATTTACACCGGAACAATTATTTGATATTTCGTGTGCCTACTTCCAGCACTTGTTAAATAGCGACGGCGCTTCTACCGACGATGCTTCGGTTCAATTCCACGCTAGCTTCCAAAGTTATTTATATAAACAACATCACATACTATCCGATGATCATTACGTGAAGTCGTGGGTTGAGTTAGGGACAGCTCATCCTAAGTTACTAACCAATCAGGAATACCTTATTCAGGTCTTGTTATATTGCGCATGGCAAACTAGACAACATAGAGACGTTAAAGAATACGTAGAGATATTCAACATCATACTGCCTCATATTCGGCAGCAAACTATTTTCGAACTGCGTACCCACCCTATGATTATTAGCTATCTGACTGAAAATGCTCAACTAGAAAAAATACGTGTCTATGACAGTAGGATCTATCAGTCTCTATACAGTTATGTGAACTATCATATCATCACCAGTACATTGCGCTCATCGGCTATACATCAGTCATTAGGCCAACAACGCCTTGCGCATATGAAAGTTGTTCGTGATTTACAAACACAAGTTGATGCGCAAAAGAAACGTCTTGAAAAGCATAATGATCAAAGAGGTAATGACCAACAAAAGGTTCAAAATCAGGCAAATACGATAGCAGACCTGAAACGGGATCTGGATAAACAGCAGAGTGAAACCCACCAGCTGCAAGACCAACTGGTATCGATGCAGGCGTCTATCACTGACTTACAAACAAATCATGCATCTGAACAAAGCGAACAAAATGACATCATCAAAGGACTACAAGAACAGATTCATGGACTAGAAATATCCATCGCATCGGTTGAGGAGGAAAAGCTTGATCTTGAAAAAAACCAAGCCGATTACCAGCAGCTTAAAATACGCGCTCAGCAGCAACAATCGAGTCTCGATAGCTATAAACAATCCAGCCAAAAAGACAAACGTCAGATAGATTCCATACAGCAACAAAATAGTAGCTATATCATGCGCATCGAGGAACTTGAAGCTGAGCAGGCGCGCTACACCGACTTGAACCAAACGTTGCATGACCAGCAACAACAAACGTCGTCCGAACTTGCAGAGCTTAAACAACAATTATCTGAGTCGCATGCAAAAAACAAGGGGCTCAATGAGCAACTGCAACAGGTTACTGATGATCATCAAGCGTTGCATACAGCATGGCAGAAAGTGGCCAGCTTTGTGGCAACATCCCCAACCGAACAAGAGGAGCTGTCCGCAATCGAAACATCCGTAGACCCTGATCCTGTCACGGCAGATGCACTAATCAGCGCTTACCAAGCCACACAGCATCAGCTACAACAAGCACAGCGTCAGCTGAAAATGCTGCAACAACGGCTTGATAAAAAGTCTAGTGCATTACAGACGCTTACGGGGCAGCAAAACAGCTCTGCACGTGTAGGCGACTTCTTACGAGATGAGCTTGTACAAGCGCGTCGTCAGGAAAAAGATCTTCAGCAAGAGCTTGATAAAAAGTCTAGGGCGCTACAGATACTTGTGGGTAAGGATGGTGACTCTGCAACTATAGACCAGCGCTCGCGTCACAAACCAGATGCTTACGATCGGCAACTTCACGCTTTTATCAATGGGAAGCTTGCGCAAGGTCGACTCCAGGAAATGCCGCCGCACCAATCTGCCCAACAAAGCGGCCAAGCGATGGCAGTAAGTGGCACAAGATCCCAATCTGCGCGTGCTTCTGTCACAGCGGATGAGCTGGTGACTGCATTTCATCCAGCGCCATTGGATTGGCATGGTCGATCGCCATCTTCTCCGCAGATGCGATACCATAAGCAACCCAGTGCAAATACAGATGTCAACAAACGGTCCAATCGAAATAAAAAAAATCAAAAAGCCGATAGTTACATGAATAATGGTCTTTTTGGCGATCGATCTTCGGGCACGTCACCGCGACATTGGCAAGCCATTGGGCAACATCCACCGGTGCGTGGCGCCTTTGAATCTGATGGCCAGCCATCATTTGTGACGAGCCAGGAAGCATACGTCGCGATGCCAGGCACCTTGTTCATGAAATCAAGCCCGCAAGCATCATTGACTCGATTCAGTGCGACAACTCGGCCAGACTGTGCTTGGCTATTGCAAAGCATGCAGCATCTACTCAATGGATTGGATGCGCTGTCTGATGTGCGTGGTATCCATCTTGGTGGCAGTATAGGACTTGCTATGGCCCGTGGCATGACATCAGATCAGCTGGCGTGCCTACTTGAATCCTATGGAGAAGACATTGACTTGACCCTGCAAATCTCACCCGATTCACTGCTAACAACCGACGATGTGTCAAAGCATCTGGTTCAAACATTATCTGGCAGCAACGCAACCTGTCTTTCAGCACATAAGATGTGGCTTGAGCATCAGGGCTGGTACTTTGATATCTTGCTACACAAAACCATTCCAATGCAGTGGCCCGATGCCATTTATTGGCGCTGGAATAAGTCACAACGTGCTTGGCAAGCTGATCTCGCAGGGCTGCCTCTTATCCAGCAATATTTTTTGCGTGGGGCCTTAGAAAGTGAAACCCCGGCATTCCATAACTACTCTTTCTATTGGGCAATGCATCAGCACGTTAAGCACCTAGCCACTGGATTTAGCACCCATGTTACCGGCACCTTGTTTTTGACTGCGCTTGAAACTCATCAAAACCGAGCGCGTATTCCCTACATTATTCTTGAAATCCTGCAAAAGTTTTCTGGCACGGCGCACTGGGTCTCTGCGGTCATGTTGGTACTGCATGAATTAAAGGGAATGTCAGCTGATCAGACGACACTGGTTCATTATCTTCTGCCGCAGGGGGCGCGGTTAGCTGTTGAAAATACATTGCCCGTTTATGATATGCAAAGTGCAACTGACGTGCCCAGTTTTCTCTGTGCGATCAAAGCGCACTGGCAATGTTATGAGACCAACATGGCGCTTTTGTCGTCGACCGTTGGCCCCATTGATTGGTCAACGATTGCTGATATGCCGGTCGATCAGCCAGCCATGATACCTCGTTAGTTCAGCACGTAAGGAAGTGCACTCATCGTATGTACATCGCCATTGTTGTGCTGGATCCTTCATGGTATGGTGAAATGCTCACTTGGAGAGGCCTATGGATGTCATGCTGCTGTTCATTCCTATTTTGACCACATTTGCGTTTGGTTTCCTTTGTCGGGTGACGGGCTATTTCTCTCAAGACGTTTGTGAGCGTTTGATCGAATACTTGATGAAAGTGCCGATTCCTATTGCGATTTTCTATGCGCTGACGAAAATTGAACTAAGTACCCTATCGTCTATGCATCACTTTATATTCATTTATGTCCTTGTTAAGTTTGCTTTTCTTGGAGGTGGGTTTTTGTTTTTTAGGATGCTGCGATTTTCTTGTAATATGTCAGTATCCTATGCGTCGGCAATCTTCTCCACAAACACCGTGTTTTTTGCCTTGCCTATTTTCTTGTCAATGCCAGTGAGCACTCAAGGTATTTACATGCCAGTATTTGCGATAGGTATTGCGATTCATATTGGCCTTTTTGCATTGGTGATCATGCCGATGTATCAAATAGGATCTGGGGTGCTTACCATGGCATCTGTCAAACGTGTCGTCGTTGATACCCTTCAGATTCCACTGGTTCTTGCGGTGATTATTGGCACCCTGTTTTTCCTATTTGGCCTTTCTCCCGCGACTCAGGTTGAGCATATGCTTGCAAGCTCTGGTGCTATTTTGTCATCGACTGGACTTGTCGCCTTGGGCATGTGTATGGACTACCGCTTTTTTACCCGTTTTAAT
>MDTG01198507.1_pt1 | contig 10266 bp, 12 predicted proteins | sample 811421 | NCBI WGS metagenome assembly MDTG01 (sample SAMN05326645, study PRJNA326480) | marine metagenome | isolation source: seawater | place: Pacific Ocean: South East | collected 2011
GTTTACATTTGGTCAAGCAGCTACATGTTGAGGTGCATTGCCTTGGCAACCAAGATCAAGTTTTACTCACCAGGTTGACAGATTTGCTCGAACGTCATCAGTTCAGCACTGATGTAGCACCTTATCATGCAATGCTTCCTGATTGGATTAAGCGCTGGACTGAAGACACGAACCCATCTATCTGGAACATCAAAGCAACCAATCTGCGCTATCTTTAATTCCACCAGGACCTTCTACTGGCGCTTGAAGCAACCTTGCATATCAAATTACCTATGGTAAGATTACAGCATGACCACCGACGATATACAAACACTGCGAGATCGTATTGCACAGCAGGATGAAGAGATCTTCCGACTCAACTACCTTATTGATAGTTTGCCAGGTTGTATCTACTGGAAAGACACTAATGGGCGATACCTCGGTCTTAACCAATTTACGGTAAATCGTCTGCAGCAGGTTGGTATTAAACTTGATAAGAAAGACATTATTAGCAAGACTGATTTTGACATCTTTGATGAAAACACTGCACATGCCTACAGGGATAATGACCTTGAAATCATGCGTATCGGCAAGCAGCTGTCATACGAAGAGAAGTTTCGTGACGACGGTAATGTGATCCAACTATCTACCAAGACACCCCTCAAGGACAGCAACGGAAACATCAGTGGTATCATTGGTAATACGGTTGATATATCTGACAAGGCACACCTAATTGAAGAACTGCGTAATGCAAAGCATCGTGCTGAGCAGGCAAATATTGCTAAGACGACGTTTCTTCGCAATATGGAGCACGATATACGCACACCCCTAGTTGGTATGATTGGTCTTTCTGGTGTTCTTGCGGATCTACTTGATGACGATACTCAGCAAGAGCTCACCGATGATATCAAGGGATGTGCATCTCAACTGCTGGATTACTGTAATCGCATATTTGAGTTATCAAAGAATGAAGATGTCAATATGCGTGTGCAGTACGAGAATGTCTGCCTCAATGACATTACTGATGAAGTCAAATCCATGTTTATACCTGCCGTGAAAAATAAGCAGCTTGAGTTACGTACTGATGTAGGGACGGACAAATCCACTTCTGTGCTCGCCGACCGCTTCAGATTACAGCGAATTTTACTCAATCTTGTCGGTAATGCTGTTAAATTCACCGAGTCAGGTTTTGTAAAGATATCGCTTTCTGTGATTCAAAAGCGTAAAAAGTCTCAACTAGAGATTTCTGTTGAGGACAGTGGTATTGGCATACCTGACGATAAAATTGATTATATCTTCGAACGCTTCACTAAGGTTAGTCACTCCAATAAAGGAAAGTTCCCAGGCTTAGGTCTAGGCCTCCCTATTGTTAAGAGCTTTGTGCATGATCTTGGTGGTCGTATCGGTGTTACTTCAAAGCTTGACCAAGGCACACGTATTACCTGTGTAATTCCAATACCTGAGGAGGAGGGATCAAATGACGCATGAGATAAGACATGTACTGATGATTGAGGACTGCCAAATTGCCCAGAAGGTTGGTAAGTTTGTGTTTGGTAAACTTGATTGCGTGCTTGATATTGCCAACTCTGGCCAGGCAGGTATTGAAATGGCACAAAAGCATCATTACTCTCTGCTTGTTGTCGATGTCGGTCTACCAGATATGTCTGGTATTGAGACCATAGAACGTTTGCTCAAGACCAATGCTAAGTATAAACAGCAACCCATTATTGCCCTGACTGCTCACAACGATGAAGATTATAGAAAGAACTGTCTGAGTGCTGGTTTTACATCCTATTTCTGTAAGCCTCTAACACTTGATGCCGCAAAGGAAATGATTTCCGCTCAACCTTCAGCTAAGGACTCGTTATGATTGATACACCATCACCAACCATTAAACTACTCGACCAGGACGGCCAACCCTTCACACTGGATGCGCTCACTAGCAAGCATGTACTTGTTTATTTCTACCCTAAGGATATGACGCCCGGCTGCACCACCCAAGCGTGTGCTATAGAAAGTGCGTGGTCAACGCTGACAAAACTTGGCTGTTCGGTAATTGGGATATCACGTGATTCGCCAAAGCGACACCGACAATTTATCGATAAATACCAACTTCCCTTTCCGCTTCTCTCTGATCCAGAGGGGGAGATTTGCCAAGCTTTCGGTGTATGGATTGAAAAAAGTATGTTTGGCAAACGCTATATGGGTATTGAGCGCAGTAGTTTTCTATTAGACTCTGATCGTATCATTCGAAAAGCTTGGCGAAAGGTCAAGCCAGCAGAGCATATCGATCTTGTAATCGATTATCTTGCTCAGCAGTCCTCAGCCTCAAGCTGATCTATGATGCAAGGTATTGCGTATCTCTTCGATCACTGCATTGTTTTTACTTTCTAGGTGTAATGTTCTACCATCCGATCCTCTTGGTGTGATGGTAATAGATAAATCACAGGTAATAAGTTCTGCAATACCCTTGTTTGCCCACTCAATGATGAGTTGATCATCGATATAATCTTCTAGTCCCAGACAGCGTATTTCGCTTACAGCGTTGATTCGATATAGATCCATGTGGTGAATAGCTTGCCCGTCATGATCTAGATAACTCTCAACCATAGAGAAAGACGGACTTTTAATCTGTCCTTGGATGCCTCGTTGCCGTAGCCATGATCTTGCAAACTCAGTTTTTCCAGCACCAAGCTCACCTGACAAAAAGATGATCCGCACGCTAGCTGAGCACGCAGTGGCGATCAACTCGACCGTGTGCTTGAAGTCGCTGAGGTTATTCGTGTTTATTGTTAGTGATTCACTCATCGTTTCTGTGATTATTGATCTTTTTATAATCTATGGGTATGTTGTTCTTGAACCCAGGGATTGCTTCTATGATATCGCTGGCCATCATGCCTCGACCATTCATTTGATCACGAATGGCTTGACCGACACCTACATGTAGCAGTGCGCCTTGAACCGTAGCGGTCTCTGGTGTTTCGCCAAGGGCAACGTATGCTGCGATTAATCCACAAAGGACATCTCCAGCGCCAGCAACCGCAATCTCAGGGCACGACTCATGTATTACATAAGGCATCCTACCTGGTGGGTGAATAATGGTTCCAGCGCCTTTCAATAAACTAATGGCACCGTACCTTGACTGAATTGCATCCGTCGCCGCGTAGCGATCCTGGTTGACAGCATCCGCTGTGGTGTCTAGTAAAGCCGCTGCTTCACCTGGATGCGGCGTGAGTATTGCATTTGAGAGTTGGTTATATTTCAATGTATTTAGCACTCTCAGTGCGCCTGCATCAATGACTTTTGCACAATCGACACTCAATACTGCGCTTAAAACACTTTCTGCCCACGGATCAGATCCAAGACCAGGGCCGAGAATGATGCAGAGATTGCGGTGACTTTTCACAAATTCATCTATCTCATGGTACTCAATTGATGTGAAGTCCGGGCTTTTATTGATGTAACTGCTGTTGTTAGGCGTGCATATGATCACATGCCCGACACCGCAGCGAGCTGCTGCTTGTGCAGCAAGTAAAACAGACCCTTCGAGCCCCTGCGCTCCTCCAATCACCAAAACCTTACCAAAATCTCCCTTGTGCACACTTTGTGCTTGAGCGCCACAGGACGGCAATAGATCACGTGTTGTCACAACATGTACATCTGCATCTGGCATTGGTGGCATTGATTGCATATCGATGTCAGCATGGATTATTTCTCCCGTTGCGTCGAAAGCATTGTGTGTGTATAACCCGCGTTTCCCACCAAGGACACAGAGGGTTTTGTTTGCAGCGACTGCGACCTCTTGTACACACCCAGTATCAGCGCATAGACCTGATGGTACATCAATACTTAGGGTACTTGCTTTGCTCTGATTGATACACTCGATCGCGTGCCTTGTTGATCCATCAAGCGTACCAGAGAACCCAATACCTAGTAAGCCATCGATGATGACATCGGTATGATCAAGTGCTTCTAATCCAACAAAAGGTATACCTGCTTTTCTGGCAATATCAGCCGCATCTGATGTCAATGGTTTCAGCGCTCTTCCCGTCTCTACCAAAACAATGGCAGTTGAGTAGCCGTCGTTACTCAGCTTCACGGCAAGCAACAAACCGTCGGCACCATTGTGCCCTGTTCCACAGATCAGTAGGACTTTTTGATTGATTGCTATCTCTTGCTTGCAGACCGCATGCAGCGCAGTGCTAGCAGCATCTAGAAGTGCTTCTGGTGCGTGTTTCTCAAGCACCGTCGCCTCGTAGTTTTGTATGCTCTGAATACTATATGCTTTTTCCATGTCGAGAATGCTTGTGTGAGTTGATCGTGTCCGCTATGAAAGTGGTATGCATCCCAAATCCCATGGCTAAACGCTGTTTAATGCTACGATTTTGCAGGATTGAACATATTTCCCCGGTAGTAACTGAGTTCAGCAATGGATTCTTTAATATCATCCAATGCACGGTGTTGATTACTTTTACTAAAACGCTCACGTTCTGGGTACCATGCCTCATAGAGTAGTTTGATGCTAGAAACATCGATGTTTCGATAATGGCAATAAGTCTCTATCTCTGGCATGTGCGCAGACAGAAAGGCGCGATCGGTGCCGATGGAATTGCCACACAATGGCGCTTGGTTCTCTTTAACGTGGGCCTTGATAAATGCCAGCGTGGCATGCATCGCTTCGGGTTCACTCACTTGACTATTGCGAACGGATTCCAGTAGGCCAGATGCGCCATGATGCTTGATGATCCACGGATCAAGGTCTTTCAGTCGTTCTTCTGATTGATGTATCACTAACTGAGGCCCTTCAGCAATCACATTGAGTTGATCGTCTGTGATGATTGTGGCTATCTCGATGATGTGATTTTTGCTCGTGTCGAGGCCTGTCATTTCCAGGTCACACCATATCCACCTTGACTCTTTTGCCATCGACTACCTCGTTGAAATTGTTATCATTATAGCATGATTTTATCTGATCTCAATATTGGCATTCCCTCATCCGCGGCATCGATATGCACTTTATGCTATTATTTTCATAAAAATCAGTTATATAATATGATTTTATTGACAAAACCGCTCCTTTTGCTATAGTGATCATGGTATGAGTAATTGAGCACCCTATGACCGACCTTGAGCATATTTTATCCTCATTAGACGATATGAAAGGGGTAGACATCACCCCACTTGACGTGTCAACACTGACGTCCATCACAGACCATATGGTCATCGTCACTGGAAAAAACACACGTCACACACGCAGTATGATGTTAGCCCTTATCGATCTCTATCCATCATTGACATGTGGCAAACCTGTTATTGAGGGTGACGATTATAATGAGTGGATACTGGTAAACTTTGGTGATGTTATTGTCCATATCATGCTTGCCCATGTGCGTGATTATTATGCTATTGAAAAACTCTGGAGCAAAGATCTCTAAAAGCCATGCTGAGTTTACAGATTCGCGCCATTGGCAAACCCTCTGAACGCTGGCAAACTGAAGCGCTCTCCATGTATCAATCTCGTTTATCGCATCTATGCCATTTTAGTGAACAAATATCTGAAATACCCAAACGTTCACGAGGCGCTCAGCTGATTCAACGTCAAGATAAGGAACTCACACTATTAACGTCGGATTTATCGACGAATAGCTACGTTATTATTCTTGATGAACGAGGCAAACAAATGCAAACGACGGGCCTTAGCCAACATCTTGCTAAGATGCAGAACCAGTATCATAAACTTGTTTTTGTACTTGGTGGCCCAGATGGTCACCACCCAGGGATACAGGATGTTGGCCACATCACCTTGTCGCTCTCTCAATTTACACTGCCACATATGTTTGCTAGAATCATGCTGTATGAGCAGCTATATCGTTGTCTGACTCTAATGAACAACCATCCGTACCATCGATCATGAGCGATTCGCTTCAAAGCAACTACAGAGAACAACAGTATGACCACTTCAATCGCGTACTACTTGCTATTGCTTTTTTTGTACTCTTAACGCTAATTCTCATCTCGCAGCTCTTTAGGCTACAGATTCTATCGGGTCAAACACTCTTTCACCGCAGCCTTGATAACCAGTTCACTTTTGCGTCTTTGCAATCACAGCGTGGTCAGATCCTCGATCGCCATGGGGAGGTGCTTGCTAAAAATATACCCCAATTTCACCTTGATTTATTTGTCGAATCTCGCGCCCGAGCAAGACGTGCTCTAGACGACCTGCGCAAACGTATCGAAATCGATCCAAAATCTCTTAGCATGATCGAACGACGTCTCGACAAAGCAAGAGCACAAGACACGTTGCGTATCATCAGCCGCCTATCATCCGATCAATTGCGTCATATTTACCACGAGAACCTTCATCTATCTCCGCTAAAGGTTACCCCAGAGTTTATCCGATCTTATCCCTGTGGCGAGCCCTGTGGCAATGTCACTGGCTATGTCTTAGCACGTAAGCTTGATAAAGATGCCAAGTCAGATAACCCCAATATTCTCGCTTCTTACTCCGGCGCTGATGGCGTTGAAAAGTCCTATGATGAAGTCTTGTCCGGTAAACCCGGTGTTGTCCAGCTGCAACGCGATGCAAAGGGAAAAATTTTGCAAACACTCTCAAATATTCCTGCGCAAAATGGTGCTGATATCATTTTAACCATTGATGCACGTCTGCAAAGGATCGTTGCTGACAAGATGAAGGGCAAACGAGGTGCTGTGGTTATCAACAACCCGAGTAATGGAGAGATCATCGCGCTCTACAGCGCCCCCAGCTATGATCCGAATGCATTTCTCGACCCATCACTCTCAAGCGCACTCAAGACTTATCTCACGTCACCGGAAAAGCCACTTTTCAACCGTGCACTCTCTGGCCAGTTTCCACCAGCGTCAACCGTCAAGCCTTTTCTCGCATTGTATGCACTTGAGGAGAAGTTGATATCACCACAGTTCCATATCCATGACAGTGGCTACTTTCGCTACAAGGATACAGCTAACGTTTATCGTAACTGGAATCGTGCTGGTCATGGTCGAGTGGATGTTCAAAAAGCGATTATCTTATCAAACGACACGTTTTTCTATCATCTTGCGCTGAAATTAGGTATTGACACCATGAGTCATGTCTATGATCGCTATGGCTTTGGATCGTCAACCGGCATTGATCTTCCCGGTGAAAAACTAGGACTACTGCCAACGCGGAGCTGGAAAAAGGCTCGTGGTCAATCATGGCTTATTGGTGACACCATTATCACAGGTATTGGGCAAGGCTCGTTGCTGGTCACACCAATACAGCTTGCTTATGCGAATGCCATATTTGCTGCCCGCGGTGATGCCTTCATTCCCCACGTTGTGCAATCAGTGAAGTACCCGAGCCACAAGACTGATACCGAGTTAATAAACCCAACGCGTACTGGCAGTTTAAGCTACCGGCACTGGCAGTACATCACGAAAGCGATGGAGAAAGTGATTGTCTATGGTACGGGTAACCGCTTTGGCAGGCTCAATAAACCCTTTGCTGCCAAAACAGGGACTGCGCAATTGATCAAAAACTCTGGACGCACTCACCACATTAAAAAACTATCTGACCACTCATGGTTTATGGGCTTTTTTGTCAAGGAACATCCGGACTTTGCTATCACTGTTCTGGCAGAGAATGACAATAATGCTATTTTTGTTGCGCGTGAGATCATTAACGCTTATCAGCAATTGACGTCAGTATAGTACGCTTTTTTGCCTCGCTCTACAAATCATAGCACGCTTGGATTATGTATCACATCTTGATACAATCACAACACGACTCGGGTACACAGCATATGCTCTCCACTTCCAAGCTTGGTAATCAAGAACATGTTAGTCTAAACACCCTACTGTGTGTTTATATCGTGATTGGCATGTTGCTGTTGACGAGTGCCAGCGAAGGTAATCATTACATGGTGATCAAGCAAGGTGTGCACGCACTGCTTGCTGTAGGTATATTGTTTGCCGTACAACGTATGAGCTGCGAGCACTTGCAGAAAGTCGCCTTTATTGCTTACCTTGCAACCATCGCGCTTCTTATTTTGGTCCTACTGATTGGCCATACTGGGAAAGGTGCACAACGTTGGCTCGATTTACGGTTTATTCGCTTTGAACCGTCTGAAATCATGAAAGTGATATTACCGGTAACCCTTGCCAGCTGTGTACAAAATCAAGAGCTGCCTCTATCACCACTGGCACTGCTGCAAAATCTATTACTTGTTTTGCTTCCATTCATGTTGATTGCCAAACAACCCGATCTTGGAACGGCAACGATCATCGCCACCATTGGTATTTTTACCCTCATCATGGCCGGCCTACCTTTTAAGCTGATACGCTATGGCATAACAGCATTTGTTGTCATGTCACCAGTCAGCTGGACACTTCTCCATGAGTACCAGAAAAAGCGCATCATGACACTGCTGATGCCACGGCAGGATGTTTCCGGTAGCGGTTACCACATCATGCAATCGAAGATTGCCATTGGCTCTGGTGGTTTTTTTGGTAAAGGTTGGTTCTATGGAACACAATCGCATCTGCAATTCCTACCGGAGCACAATACTGATTTTATCTTCGCTCTGCTAGCAGAAGAATTCGGTTTTTTTGGTTGTTGTGTACTCTTTGCGTTATTTCTGTGGATTCTCATCAAATGCTTCAGCTATAGCATGCAAGCACAAAACCATTTCACCCGATTGGCTTGTGCCGGTATTTCATTTGCTTTTGGCATTTGTACGTTTATTAACGTTGCAATGGTCACGGGGCTTATACCGGTGGTTGGTATCCCATTACCCTTGATTAGTTATGGCGGTACTACGATGCTGATCACGCTCCTTGGTTTTGGTATTATCAATGCTTGCCGTTCACAATCAAGGCTGTTTGACTCGTAGCATCCTATCAAATTTTATAAGCCTTCCTATCGCCGCTGCTTATCGTATTTTTGTCTCAAAACTAAAATGACAGATATTCAGTTGTCTTGAGTGACGCCCCAATGTCTGTACTTGCGATCAGTATGGCATGGTGTTATGTTTTTCGTATTACTACCGAGAACGATTATGTGGTTTCTATTTCTTTTATGCCTGTTTAGCCAGTGTTTTGCATCCGTGAGTCTTGAGCCTGCTCGTAATCGGATGGTTAAACAGCTTGTCCAGGAGGTCCATAAGAAACATCACATCCCAACGAGTTGGCTTGACAAACAGTTCAAGGGTCTTGCTTTGAATGAGTCATCACTTAGTCTGATGCAGCGACCATTTGAAGCTAAACCTTGGTATCAATATCGACAGCTCTTGGTCAGTCCTAAACGTGTTCAGAATGGCACGAAGTTCATGCACACCAATCAGACTGTGCTGCAAGATTATGAGAAACGCTACCATATACCTGCGTCAATCGTAACTGCTATTATTGGAATTGAAACAAGTTATGGTGAGAATATGGGTGACTTCATCACACTCGAGGCACTTTCCACGCTTGCGTTTTACTATACCCCTCGGGCCGACTATTTTCGCAGCGAGGCAATTGAGTTGCTGCGCTATGCCTACGATCATAAAATTGCCACATCTACTATCAAAGGTTCCTACGCAGGCGCCATTGGTATACCACAATTCATGCCCTCGAACATAGAGCTCTACGGTCGACATCATGGAAAAGATGGCCAGCTTGATCTTGTGCACGATCACAATGATGCGATCGCCAGTGTCTTCAATTATCTTGCTAAGATGGGACACTGGGCATCACACAAGCCAATCATGAAGAAGCTTGAGTTAAACCCTAAGCAGAAGGACACACTTAATAACGCAATCGGAAACCAACGTATGCTCGCGGTGACTAAGCCACTCGCTCAACAGTTTAATCTACGTCCTACTGATACAAGTTGGATCATCCGACTAGAATCGCAGCCCAATGAATATGATTTTTATCGTGTATTTGGGAACTTCAAGAGCATCATGCGTTATAATAACAGTGTCCACTACAGCGCTGCAGTCGCACAACTGGCGCAGCAACTAGCCAATAGCAAGTCTACGACTAGTTAATGCGCTCAATGTCTGTACAATGGCAGGGAGTGGATACTGACCATAGTCGTTATGCTTAAAGAAGCCAAACTTGATTCTCTCAATGAAAACCGTCTCCAAGATGCTATTTCACTCCACCAAGAGGGCCACGCTGACCAAGCCATTATTCAGTATAAACTCATTCTTAATACTTATCCTGAACATGCCATGGTTCATCACTTACTTGGCATCACATTGGCGCAGTGTGGAGAAATAAAGCGCGCCCTATCGACGCTTA